>Ga0187803_10000093_pt1 | contig 36599 bp, 25 predicted proteins | sample NC_wetland_sal_i_2_FD_132425 | JGI IMG/M metagenome (GOLD analysis project Ga0187803, IMG submission 132425) | Wetland sediment microbial communities from Neuse River Estuary, North Carolina, USA - Control_3 | ecosystem: Environmental > Aquatic > Freshwater > Wetlands > Sediment | place: USA...
CAAATGGTGTGCGTTTCGTCCGCAATCAGCAGCGCGCCATATCTCCGCGCCAATTCCCGTGCCTGTTTCCAGTAATCCTTATCCGGCAGAATAATCCCCACGTTGGTCATCGCCGGTTCGGCGAGTATGCAAGCCACGTCGTGATGCTTCAGCGCATCCTCCAGCGCGTTCAAATCGTTGAACTCCACCACGCGTGTCGTCTCCGCCGGATTTACAGGTGGCCCGATATTTCCCCGCCGCGGCCCAACCACGCCATTCTTCAGCCCCGCGAACGTCTCATCCACTGTGCCGTGATAGCAGTAATGAAACGCCAGTATTTTCGGCCGCTGCGTAATCTCTCTAGCAATGCGGATCGAGAACCGGTTCGCATCCGTCGCTGTCAGCGTGAATTGCCAGTACGGCAGTCCAAACCGTTTCTTCAAATCCTCGCCCACGTACACCGAATCTTCCGACGGCAGCATCAGCGTGATGCCTTCGCGCAACCGCTTAATCACCGCCTCCACCACGACATCCGGCGAATGTCCCGTCATCGCGCCGGTATCGCCCAGGCACAGGTCCACGTAATCCCGCCCGTCCACGCAGGTGAAGTGCGCGCCCTTCGCGCTCTTCACAAACACCGGAAACGCGCCTGCCCACTTCTTCATCCAGTTCATCGGCACGCCGCCCAGCAGCGAATTCTGCGCGCGCTCGTAGAGCGCCGCCGAATTTGGATGCTCCGCCACAAAGCGCTTCGCCTCACGCTCCTGCAACTTCCCCATCTTCTTTCGGTCAATTACGGTCATGACAATTCTCTTTGTAGGGGCGCAGCACGCTGCGCCCCATCTCGGCAAGATGTACTGATTTCCTCAAGTCCTGCTTTGTGTGGAACCACGAACTCTATCGCAGCTCGTGAATGATTTCCTTCGCCGCGTTTGCGCCGGACGCGCCTGTCAAGCCGTTCCCCGGATGCGTGCCGTTTCCGCAGAGGAACAGCCCGCGTACCGGCGCCTGATAGCGCGCCCAATCCAGTACTGGCCGCATGGTGAAAATTTGGTCCAGCGCCAGTTCGCCGTGGAAAATGTGTCCGCCCGTGTAACCATAAGTCTGTTCCAGATCCACCGGCGTGATCACGTGAGCTGCTTCCACCAGGTTCGCCAGGTTCGGTGAGTACGCCGCGAGTGTCTTGATCACGGTGTTCGCCAACTCGCCGCGTCGCTCGTTCCAGTTCCCTTCCTTCAACTGGTACGGCGCAAATTGGAAGTACGCGGAAAGTACGTGTTTGCCTGTCGGCGCAAGCGACGGATCGAGCAGCGTGGGAATCGTCACATCGAGATACGGCGCCGTGGAAATCTCGCCATACTTCGAAGCGTCGAACGCCTTCTCCAGATAATCGATCTCGTGGCCGATGTGGATCCTTCCCGAAAGTGCCTCGCGGAATCCGTCCGGCCCGATGGCATTCGCAAGTGATGGGAAGTTCGGCAAATCGCCCAGTGCCAAATGCACCTTGGCGACTTTTCCACGAGCGCGGAAATTCTTGATTCGCGTCACAAACACCGGATCCAGGTTCGTCGGATCGAGCAAATGGAAAAATGTTCGTTTCGGGTCGAGGCCCGATACCACCGCCTCGCACGCGATTTCTTCCCCGTTCGCCACTACCACCCCGATCACGGCGCCACTCTTCGTTCGAATTTGCGCCACTTCTGCGTTCGTGCGGATCTCCGCCCCGGCCGCTTTGGCCGCTTCGCCAAGCGCGCGCGAAAATTCGCCGAGCCCGCCGCGCGGAAACGCCGCCGGACCCACCGGGTGCGGATCTGCCGCAGCCCGCAAAAGCAATACCGTTGTCGAGCCCGCCGACCACGGGCCTAAATTCGCCCCGAAAATGCCGCGCGCCGCAATCACTGCGCGCAGCAATTCCGTCTCAAAAAATTCCGCAACGAAATCCGCCACGGCCATCGGACCCCACCGCAGCAGGTCCAACATGCCCTTCTTCCCCAGGCCCCGGATGCTGCGCCCGGTCTTCAGCAGGTTCCACAAATCTTCGGGCGATGGCTTTTCGATCCCCGGCGGCGTAATTGCAGCAATCTGGCTGAACACGCCTGCGACCGTTTCCAATTCCTTCGCGAATTCGCCGTATTTCGCGCCGTCCTTCGCCGAAAGACGTGAAATTGCACCGGCGGTCTTCGCCGCGTCTTCATAAAAGAGCAATCCGCGTCCATCCGGTGCCGGCGCGAACACCCGCGGATCCGGCCGGAAAATGTGCAGATTGAACTTGTCGAGGTGCATTTCGCGCGCAATGTCCGCGCGCAGCGGCCCAAGCGTGTGCGAAAGCGTCGAGGCGCGGAAGCCGGGATGAAATTCTTCCGTGACCGCCCCGCCCCCGATCATCTCGCGGCGTTCCAGCACCACCGGTTTGAACCCGCCCTTCGCTAGATAAAACGCGGTGATCAGCGCGTTGTGACCACCCCCGATCAGCACGACCTTCTGTCCAATGGGCATGGTCAGTTCGCCGCCTTCTTCCATTCTTTCAGGATGACCTGGCTCGCAATTCGTCCGTTGGCTCCCATGATGCCGCCGCCGGGATGGGTCGCCGAGCCGCACATGTAAAGGTTATTAATGGGAGTGCGGTAGTACGCCCAGCCGGGCACAGGTCGCAGGAAAAAGAGCTGCTCGAGCGAAAGCTCGCCCTGAAAAATATTCCCTTGCGTCAAGCCGAATTCCCGTTCCATATCCAGCGGTGTCAGAAACTGCTTGCCAATGATGATGTCCTTGATGTTTGGTGCATGCTCGGCGATCGTATCGATCACGTTGTTGCCGAACGCTTCCCTCTGCTCGTCCCAGGTTCCTTCCGCCAGCTTGTACGGCGCGTACTGCACGAAGCACGACAGCACGTGCTTTCCGGGAGGCGCCACCGATGGATCGGTCAAACTCGGGATCACCATGTCGATATACGGCCGCTTGGAAAAATGACCGTACTTGGCATCGTCGTAGGCGCGCTCCATGTACTCCATCTTCGGCGAAATCGACATCGCCCCGCGCAGGTGCGCCCCCGGCCCAGGCAACGACCGGAAATTCGGCAGTGCGTCCAGGGCAAGATTTACTTTTCCGGAGGAGCCGCGGAATTTGTAGCGCCGCACGCTCTCCAGAAAATCGGCGGGAAGCTCCTTCGGCTCCAGGAATGCTTCAAACGTCAGGTGCGGGTCGACGCTCGAGGAGATCACGCTGCAAGAAATCTCTTCGCCCGATTTCAGCACCACTCCCTTGGCCCGGCCGTTCTTCACGAGAATCTTCGCCACCGGAGCCTGCGTGCGGATTTCCGCGCCCGCTTCCCGCGCCGCACCGGCAATCGCCAGCGAAATGCCGCCCGTGCCGCCGCGGCTGAATCCCCACGAGCGGAACGCTCCGTCAATTTCACCCATGTAATGATGAAGCAAAACGTAAGCCGTCCCCGGCGAGCGGATCCCCAGGAACGTTCCGATGATTCCCGACGCCGACATCGTAGCCTTCAGCACGTCCGTCTCAAACCACTGGTCCAGAAAGTCCGCAGCGCTCATGGTCATGAGCTGCACCAGCGTGTATCTCTCGTCGGAGGAAAGTTCGCGGAAGCGCTGCAGCAGGAAATTCAACTGCTTCAGGTCCTTGGGGTAGAGCGTCGTCGGGTCCGGCGGAATCATGGAAAGCAGCGGCTTCACGAACCGGCACATGGGCGTCATCAGCTTCGAGAATTCGTCGTACGCCTCGGCATCGACCCGCGAGTGCCTCCGGATTTCCCGCTGCGTCTTCGCGTGATCGTTCACGCGCCACAAATAGTCGCCGCTCAGCATCGGCGAGAAGGTGCCGTCCAGCGGCAGGATTTCCAGCCCGTGCCGTGGCAGATCGAGTTCACGGATAATTTCAGGGCGCAGCAGGGAAACCACGTAGGAGCACACGGAGAAAAGGAAGCCGGGAACGATTTCCTCGGTAACCGCCGCTCCGCCCAGGACATGCCGGCTCTCCAGCACCAAAACCTTTTTGCCCGCTTTTGCCAGGTACGCGGCGTTCACCAGACCGTTGTGACCGCCCCCGATGACCACCACATCGTAGGACTGAGGCATTCTGTATGACTCCAGTAAGAAGAGGCCAACCTGGATGCTCTGAAGAACAGATCATTCTACTGAGAGCGCGAGTTCGAAACAAGCGCAGCTCTGCGCCTGCGCGACTAGATTTTGCCTGACATACCGAATTGAGAAATTGCTTGCGAGTCTATTTTGTTTGTTCCGCTGCCGCAGATGAACACAACTTCGCTGACGTTGGAAGTTGAAGGTCCTACATTCCCCAAAAACACGCATCTGTCATTCCGAACGGAGTCTGCGAAGTGAGGAACTCTTCTCCATCCCGCGCATTTTGCGGGATGAATCACTTTTCGCTTTTCGAGTTTCGATTTTCGCTTTTCGATGTCAGAGCAATTATTACTCTACTGCGGTGGCGTGCCGCTCACCGGCGTTGCTGCTGCGGCAGCCTTCCCGATGGCGTCGCCGCTCACCACCAACTCAACACGCCGGTTTCGCTGCCGGCCCTCGGGCGTATCGTTGGAAGCCACCGGCTGGGTCTTGCCGAAGCCTTTTGCTGTCATCGAAGACGCGGGCACGCCCTGTTCCGCCAGAAAATCCCGCACCGAGTCAGAGCGGCGTTCCGAGAGTTGTTGGTTGTACTCTTCTGTTCCTACGCTGTCCGTGTGTCCCTCGATCTGCAGCGTCAGACCGGGATGCGCCAGCAAAATGCCGGAAATTTTTGCCAGCTTTTCCCTTGCGCCCGGCTTCAAAGTCGAACTTCCGGTGTCGAACAACACATCCGACATGTTGACGATCAGCCCGCGGGCCGAATCGCGTGTCTGCAAAATCGAGTTCAGTTGAGCCAGTAGCTGCGCGCGCAGTTGCGCCTTTTCAGCCTCCGCCTGAGCCGCGGCCTGCCGCGCCTTTTCGGTTTCCGCTTCGGCGGCGTGCTGTTGCTCCAGAGCCGCCTGCCGCGCCTTTTCGGCTTCTTCCTTCTGGCGCGCCGCTTCCTGCGCAGCTTGTTCCGCCTCCTGCTTCATGCGTTCCGCATCGGCCTTGGCTTGTTCGGCCTGGAGCCTCGCCTGTTCCGCGTCCTGGCGCGCTTGCTCCGCCTCCTGGCGGCGCTTGGCTTCTGCATCCGCGTCGGCTCGCGCTTTCGCTTCGCGTTCTTCCGCTGCCTTCTTCTCGGCCGCCAGCCGTCCTTGCGTCTCTTCTTCTGCCTTCTGCTTGACTGCCATCACGCGCGCTTCCTCGGCGGTTTCCACTGCGTCGCGCGCAGTCGATTCCACCGTCTTTTTGTCGCGCTTGGAACGATATGCCTCTTCCGCTGTGGCGAGTTGCTGTTCCGCCTTCGCCAGCGTTGCCGCCGCATACTTCCCGGCACTCGCATTCCGTGCGATGCGCAGGGAATTGCGCGCTTCAAACAGCTCTCTTGGCGCGTGAGGATCAATCCCAAAAATGGCGTTTTCGATTTTTGTGTTGGACGACGAATATACGCCGCGGCCAATCAGCTCGTAGGTGGCGTCCACATTTTCCACGCGGCCCGCTCCCTCAGTTGCAGGCACAACTTCGAGCACCACCATATCCCCCGGTTGTGTTACCGCGAAATACGGCTCCGCGGTCACGATCATCCCGAATGTCTGCATGTCGGTGACGGCCTTGACCTGCGCCGCGCCGTTTTTCACCACCACTTCGCCGCGATTCTCTGCGCGCCCCTGCGGCGAGACCACCCAGAAAACATACGTCAGGTATTCCAGCCCGAATTTGGTGGCGTCCTCGAGCCCCGTAAATTTTGCCTCGATTTCCATCTGATTTTTTTTGCTTTCAACTTTCCCCTCGCCCGATCCGCCCTGCATGAGCTCCGTTCCGTGAAAATTCACCTTCGTCGCGCCATTCGCACGGCGGTAGTTGGCGGCTTTTGTGGTCCGTGCCACCATTCCGGAGCTCGTTGCAAAATGCGATTGCGGCGCGGCGGTTTGCGCATGGGAAAGCGCGGCGCCCCCGCCAAGAAAAATTAGAGTGGAGATGGCAATAAGTATGCTTTTCACGTGAGATTCCCCTCGCTGCAAATTGGCAGCCTTGGCCTTGTCCTGTTGTCGAAAACATCCACCGGGCCAAACGAATCCCCGGATAAACCAAGCCTATCAATTCCGGGAACCGCTGGAGCGGGCCCTGCAATATGCCTTGCACAATGAAACACTAGTGGGAGGAACAGGCCGCTCTTCTCCCCGCCGCCTGCGTTTTCTTGGACTTTCATTCCTCCCCAACCTATAATTCGATTTTGATTCCAGGAGAAGACCCACCGTGCCTGTCGGAACCGCTTTCCACGAGAGAACCCTCGCCCTGTGCGAGAGCCTGAACTTCAAAGAATGGTCGGGCTATTACACCGTCGGCGCTTATGAAATGACGCATGAGCACGAGTACAATGCCATCCGCAATTCCGCCGCGCTCATCGATGTTACGCCGCTGTTCAAGTACCACCTCACCGGCCGCGACGCCACGAAACTCGTCAACCGCGTTATCGCACGCGATATCAACAAGGTCGCCGTCGATCAGGTCATCTACTGCTGCTGGTGCGATCCCGCCGGCAAAGTCATCGATGATGGCACCATCACCCGGCTGGGCGAAAATGAGTACCGCTGGACCGCCGCCGATCCCAGCCTTCGCTGGTTCCAGCAAAATGCTCTTGGCCTCGACGTCCAGATCGATGACATTTCCGAGAAAACGGCAGCGCTCGCACTGCAAGGGCCGACGACCGGGAAACTTCTGCACGCTGTAGCCGACGCGAACATTGCCGGACTGAAATATTTCCGAGTGACGCACGGCAAAATCGCCGGCGTTCCCGTGGATATCTCGCGAACGGGCTACACTGGCGACCTTGGCTTCGAAATTTGGATTCCCTGGAAAGATGCGGTCAAGGTTTTCGACGAATTGGTGACCAAGGGCCGCGCCTTCGATATTCATCCCGCAGGCATGGTCGCCCTGGACATCGCGCGCATCGAAGCCGGTTTGATCCTGATCGAGGTGGACTATATTTCCAGCAAGCGCGCCCTCATCGAGCAGCAGAAATACTCACCCGGCGAAATCGGGCTCGGCAAACTCGTGGACCTGAAGAAAGAAAATTTTGTGGGCCGCGACGCGCTCGCCGAAGAAGCCCGCAACGGTGGCCCAGCCAGGCGCCTGGTCGGTCTGGAAATTAATTGGAGCGAGGTCGAAGCGCTCTACGAAAAAATCGGCATGGCTCCCCAGGTTCCGGGGACCGCATCGCGTGTGGCTGTGCCCGTGTACCGCGCCGGCCGTCAAGTGGGCAAAGCCACTTCGACGACCTGGTCGCCAACGCTGAAGCGCATGATTGCGCTGGCTTCCGTAAGCCGCGAAAGCGCCACTCTTGGCACCACCCTCAGCATGGAACTGACCGTGGAAGCCGCGCGCAAAACCGTCTCGGCTAAGATTGTCCCCCTGCCGTTCTTCAATCCCCCGCGCAAAACCGCCCCGCTGGCTGTGTAGCTAGAATCTTGCGGAGAGGTTCTGGCTGAGCGTAAGCGATAAGCTGCGATTGACTTCAGCCGATGTTTTGAGCCGGGTATGGGGCTTATCAGCTGGGCAAAACAACATGGAGGATCCCGGGATAGAGTTTCTCGCTTCCCACTAAGCCTTTCCGATGCCATTTGAAAATAAATAAGGAAACGACCGCAACCGATAAGGCGAGGAGGCACAGCCGGATTGTAATCCCTAAAATGCCGAATCTCAGCCACAGGAAATGGCCACGGTCGGCCATCGCGCGGACATAATCACCCTTGCGTGCGTATGCCAGGCTCCGGTTACGGAAAGCATAGGCCTGTCTTGCATTGAGGCGGATGGCTTGGTCATAGTCCTGGATCGCGCGGTCATCATCGCCCTTTTGCGCGTAGGCCCATCCCCGGTTATCAAAGGCATCGGCATCGTTGGGCGTCAGCCTCAGCGCCTGATCGAAGTCCTGGATGGCATGATCGTAGTCACCCTTGTACTCGTACGCCAGCCCCCGGTTATAGAACGCATTGGCAAGGATTGGATTCAGCCTCAGCGCCTGATCGAAGTCCTGGATGGCACGGTCGTAGTCGCGCTTATACTCGTACGCCAAGCCCCGGCCGGAGAATGCGTCGGCAAGGATTGGATTCAGCCTCAGCGCCTGATCGAAATCCTGGATGGCACGGTCGTAGTTGCCCTTGGACTCGTACGTCAAGCCCCGACCGTTGAACGCATTGGCGAAGCTTGGATTCAGCAGTAGCGCCTGATCGAAGTCCCGAATTGCACGGTCATAGTCGCCTTTATGCTTGTACGCCACGCCGCGGCTGTAGAAGGGATCGGCATCGCTGGGCGCCAGCCTCATTGCCCGGTCGTAATCTGCGATCGCACGGTCATAGTCACCCTTGTCCGCGTACGCCACGCCGCGGCTGTAGATCGCATTGACGAGACTCGGATTCAGCCGTACCGCCTGATCAAAGTCCCGGATGGCATCGTCGTAGTCACCCTTGCGCGCGTACGCCGAGGCCCGGGCGTAGACTGCATTGGCGTCGTTGGGATTCAGCCGAAGCGCCTGACCATAGTCGTTTATACCATGGTCGTAATCACCCTTAAGCACGTACGCCGAGCCCCGACCGACGAAGGCTTCAGCAGAGTTTGTATTCAGCCGCAGTTCCTGATCGTAGTCCTGGATCGCGTGCTCGTAATCGCCCTTGTGCGCGTAGGCCCAGCCGCGACCATAGAATGCATGGGCAAGGCGTGGATTAAGCCGCAAAGCTTGATCGAAGTCCTCAAGCGCGTGGTCGTAATCACCCTTATGCGCGTAGCTATTGCCTCGGTTGTTGAACGCCTTGGCCAGCTTGATGCCTGTCTCCTGGCCAGACTGGATGACTGCCGAACATCCTCTGATGCTCTGCTCGGGATCTTTGCTCGTGCACCACACCCAATTCTCATGTTCCGACTGGCCGGGCAAGACGGCAGACGCGCCCAGCAAAGTTATCAGTATGATCATCGACAGACCGCGCATGGGCCCCCGCTGTACGTGCGTACTTACTGGTTCAAGCGATTGTACTTCTTCAGGACGGCGCGCAACTGGTCGTGCGGAAGCGCCGTCACGTGGTGTTTCTCGATCCCGGTCATAGACGTCGCCGCAACCATCGCATTGATGACTGCTTCTTCCGTGGCCTCCACGGTCGCCGCAAAAACTGGATCAAGCAAGCCGTTCGGCAGCATTTTCAGGTCGACCGTGTGGTTCACTGCGCCCGCACCCGGATTCGCCGTGGAAAACGCGATGAAAATGTCGCCAGAGCCGTCGCCGGAGATGCTGCCGTTGCGGCCCAGCCCCAGGGACACGCGTCTTGCCAGGCGCTTCAACTGGTGCGGAAGCAGCGGCGCGTCCGTCGCCACAATCACAATAATCGAGCCGCGTTCCGTGATGTTGTCGGGCGCGAACGCGTAGGGATCCTCATTGGGAATTTCGCGGCCCACAGGAATCCCCGCCACGCGGAAGTTCTGTCGCGACCCGTAGTTGCATTGCACCAGCACACCGACCGTGTAGCTGCCATCCTTCAGTGAAACCTTGCGCGATGAAGTGCCAATCCCGCCCTTGAATCCATTGCAAACCATTCCTGTGCCGCCGCCGACCGCCCCCTCTTCCACCGCCCCACCGTGCGCGGAATCAATGGCATGGAACGCGTGCTCTGGTTTTACGTGAAAGCCATTGATGTCGTTTAGCCAGCCATCCCACGTTTCCGCCACCACCGGCAGCGACCACCAGTAGCCCGTTGCATCGGGCTGGCCGTGGTTCACACGCCATTGGATGACCGCATCGCGTACCACACCGACGCTGTGTGTGTTCGTGATCATCACCGGGCCTTCCAGAAAGCCGGACTCCTCCACCCAAGTCGTGCCGGTCATTTCCCCATTGCCATTCTGCGAAAACCACCCGGCGAATACCGGATGCATCATGGAATCCTTGCCCAGCGGCAGGATGGCGGTCACCCCCGTCCGCACCGGTCCCTTTCCGACGACCAGCTTTCCTTCGCCGGAGATCAATGTTGTGTGCCCCACCAGCACGCCCGCAACGTCGGTGATGGCATTGAAAGGACCGGGCGTGCCGTCGAACGGCACTCCCAGGTCGCGCGCGCGAGGCTTTGCCGCGGCGCCCTTTTCCTGGGCGAAACTGGAGCTAACAAGTAGCATGCCAGCACAGACGATTGCCAATGATTGCAGAAAACGGCGCATGAAGAACTCCCCCTAAGTTTGAACGGACTTGAATCGTTTTAAATTACAAACGCGGCTCAATCAAGCAGAAAACACTTTACCCAACGCGTATTGCACAGCTTCGGCAATCAATTCGCATTCCTCGGCCTTGATGATGAAAGGTGGCCCAAGCAGAACGTGGTCGCCCCGCACCCCGTCGACACAACCCTGCCCAGGATACAGCAAAACGTTTTTCTCTAGCGCGGCCTGCCGAATTTTTTCCGCGATTCCGGCCTCCTTGGGAAACGCCTCGCGCGTGGCCTTGTCTTTTACGAACTCCACTCCTTGCAGCAAACCCAATCCGCGAACCTGTCCGACGTGCGGGTGGTTCTCCACTTTCGCGAGCGCTTTCCGAAGCCTCTCCCCTGCGGGCGTGACACGCTCAAACAGCTTGTGCGTTTCCAGGTAATCAAACACCGCGTTCCCCGCCGCCGTGGCCACTGGATGAGCCTGGTACGTAAAGCCGTGCATAAAAGCGGCGGTGCCCTTCTCAAAGGCTTCCACCACGCGCGGCGCCACCAATACGGCGCCCAGCGGCGCATAACCGCTCGCGATTCCCTTCCCGGTAAGAATAATGTCCGGCTCCAGCCCCCAATGCTCGCTTGCGAACGGTTTGCCCGTGCGCCCCATGCCGGTCATCACTTCGTCGGCTATCAGCAGGATCCCGTGCTTGCGGCAAATTTCGGCGATGCGCGCGGTGTAGCCATCGACAGCCGGGGCGGCGCCCAACGTTGCACCCACAACGGGCTCGAAAACAAAGGCAGCCACACTCGACGCATCATTGGCCTGAAGAAATGCATCGAGATCATCGGCACACGCCAAATTGCATTCAGGAAAAGTCTTCTCGAACGGGCAGTGGTAGCAGAAACACGGCGCCACGTGCCCCCACTCCGGGATCATGGGCGCATAGGGCGCACGGCGCGCCACATTGCCGCTGACGGACATCGCCCCGAGCGTGCTCCCGTGGTAGCTCTGCCTGCGCGCGAGCACTCGATAGCGCGAAGGTTGCTTGCTCTCCAGAAAATACTGGCGCGCCAGCTTGATCGCCGTTTCCGTGGCCTCCGAACCTCCGGAAGTGAAATAAACTCGGCCGCTATTCCGGAAATTACGTGGAGCGATTGCCAACACGCGCGCGGCCAGCTTCTCCGCAGCTTCAGAGTGAAATTGCGTCGTATGGGCGAACGCGATCTTGCTGGACTGCTCGGCCATCGCGCGCCCGATTTCCTGCACACCGTGCCCGATGCTGACCACCGCCGCCTGCCCCGAGGCGTCCAGATAACGCCGTCCACTCGCGTCTACGATCCAGCAGCCTTCGCCGCGGACCGCCACGGGATATTCCTTGCGCAGATTGCGCGAAAATAGCGAGCTTGTGTGCGTGGCCGTGCTCATATCGAAATTGTAGCAGAAGGGCTGGAAACAGCGGCTTTTGGCTGATGAGTACACCAACTAAGTTGGCCGCTTTGCCGACGACCGAGCCGCAACTATGGTACTCTTTCGCGGGTTCGGAGGAGTTCCCTTGATTCAGCGATTTCATCATCGTTTCTTAGGTGTTTTGGCAATTCTGTTGATTTTTGGCGCGTGTCAGGCTGCCGCTCAGACAGCGCAGAATCCTGCTCGCCTTGATGTCGACCTGCGGGAAGCTCCCAAGCACATTTTCCACGCGAATTTGACCCTTCCGGTAAAGTCCGGCCCCCTCACGCTCTTGTACCCGAAGTGGATTCCGGGGGAACATTCGCCGACGGGCCCAATTGTCGATTTGGTGGGATTGAAAATCACCGCCGCTGGTAAGGAAGTTTCCTGGCGGCGCGATGATGTCGACATGTACGCGTTTCACGTCAACGTCCCTGCCGGCGCGGACACGCTGAGTTTGTCTTACGATTATTTGTCGCCCGCCGAGGCCACTGGTTCGCGCGAGCGTCCTTCGTCAACCGCAAAGCTCACGGTCCTGAACTGGTACATGGTGACACTCTATCCTCAAGGCCCAAAGACGGACGACCTCACCTACGTGGCCACCTTGCGATTGCCGGCGGGATGGAAGTACGGCACCGCGCTGCCCGTCGCCAAGGAATCCCCCGAGTCCATCGAATTCGCGCCGGCATCGTTGACCACGGTCATCGATTCACCGGTCATCGCCGGAGTTTACCTGCGCCATATCGATCTCTCGCCGGGCCAAACGCCGCCACACGCCGTTCATGTTGCTGCCGACGGGCCTGCGCCGCTCGAAGCATCGCCCGTGGAAATGCAACACCTCCGTCAACTGGTGGCGGAAACAGGAGCGCTCTTTGGCGCGCGCCATTATCGCCGATACGATTTTTTGCTCACTCTGAGCGATCACATGCCGCAGGATGGCGTCGAGCATCATGAATCCAGCGACAATCGCACTGAAGAAGCCTACTTCCTCGACCCACAGCTTTTCGAGAGTTCCGAACTGCTTTCCCACGAATTTACGCATTCCTGGAATGGCAAATACCGCCGTCCTGCGGGACTTGCCACGCCCGATTACCAGGCGCCGATGAAGGGTGAACTCTTGTGGGTCTACGAAGGGCTCACGCAATATTACGGCGTGATGCTGGCTGCACGCTCGGGCATGATGCCTCCGCATATCTTCCGTGATTATCTGGCTTCCACCGCCGCGTATCTGAACGATCGCCCCGGGCGCACCTGGCGCGACTTGCAGGATACCGCGACCGCCGCGCAGCTCCTCTATAGCGTTCCGCCGGAGGGTTCCTCCTGGCGTCGCAGTGTGGATTACTACGACGAGAGCACTCTCATTTGGCTGGAAGCCGATACCATTATCCGCAAGCAGACCAATGGCAAAAAATCCCTGGACGACTTCTGCCGCAAGTTCCACGGAGGCGAGAACACCCCGCCAAAGGTCGTGCCTTATACATTTGACGACGTCGTTGCAGGTATGAACGAAGTTGCAGCGTATGACTGGCGGGCATTTTTCGCGGAGCGCTTGAAATCTCATGGCCCCGGCGCGCCCCTCGGGGGCCTAGAGAACAGCGGCTGGAAGCTGGTCTTCAGCGAGACCCCGAACGAGTACGAACACATCAACGAAGCCGCCAATCAGGAAATCGACATGCAATTTTCCCTGGGGCTGTTTGTTCATGCATCCGGCGGAGAAGATGGCGACCACATTCTGGACGTGATTCCCGGCTCTCCCGCGGCAAACGCCGGGCTTGTTCCAGGCATGCGCCTTGTGGCCGTCAATGGACGCAAATGGACCCCGGAAATTCTGCGCGACGCCATCAAACAAGCCAAGAACAACAAGGAACCCATCGAGTTGCTCGCCGAAAATGGAGACTTTTATCAGACCTATCGCGTCGACTACCACAGTGGCGAGCGCTATCCGCATCTCGAACCGGTCAGCGGAAAAACAGACATCCTTTCCGAAATCGCAAAGATGAAGGCGGCGGCCCTTCCGGTGCCGACGAGCTACTAACCTAGAAAAGGATTGCCCGCGCGTGACGGATAGTTCGCAGGGATTGGTCCGCACCATCGGCCGTTGGAGCCTCACCGCTCTGATGGTCAATTCCATTATTGGTGGGAGCATTTTCGGGCTGCCTTCCTTGCTGGCAGCGCGTATTGGTGGCCTCAGCCCCTTCAGCTACCTGGGCGCTGGCGCCTGTGTTTTGATCATCGCCGCGTGCATTGCCGAAGTCTCCTCCCGCTACGAAGAAACGGGCGGACTTTACCTTTACGCCCGCGACGCTTTCGGGCGCTTCGCCGGCCTCCTGGTGGCATGGCTCACGTGGCTGACACGCATAGCCGCGCCAGCCGCAGGCGCCAACCTTTTCTGCACATATTTCGCGCTATTCTTCCCCGCGCTCGGCACGCGCAAAGGCGAATTGCTCGTATTGGTTGCATTGATCGGACAGCTTACTCTTTTCAACTATATCGGCGTGAAGACGGGAAAGAACGTGAGCAATCTCTTCACCGCCGTCAAAGTCAGCTTCCTGCTGTTCTTCCTGTTTGCTGGCCTGCTCGCTTTGGTTCTTCGGCCCGAAATTGGAGTGCCCTTCTCGGTGCCGGCGCTTTCCGCGAAAAACTGGTTCGAAGCGATTCTGCTTCTCGTGTACGCCTACGGCGGATTTGAGGGCGCCCTGTTTGTCGGCGGCGAAAGCACCAATCCTAAACGCGATACTCCCATCGCGCTCCTGTTGGCTCTGGCGGTGGTCTGCCTAATCTACACCGGCGTGCAATTCGTCACCGTGGCCACTCTGCCGGGCCTGGCATCCTCCACACGGCCGCTCTCCGATGCCGCGCAGCGTTTTCTCGGACCCGTGGGCGCAACTGCCATTGCGCTCGCCGCTCTCGTTTCCACTTACGGCTATCTCAGTGCGAATCTGCTTCATGCCCCACGCATCACGTTCGCCATTGCGGATCACGGCGACTTCCCTTCCTTTCTCGCCAGGGTTCATCCGAAGTTTCGCACGCCCTATCTTTCGATTCTTTTATATGCGGCGTTGCTCTTCGCTTTCTCCGCGCTCGGTAACTTTAAATGGAATGCCATGCTCTCGGCGGTTTCGCGCCTGGCCATTTACGGCGCGATGGCCGTGGCGTTGCCGGTCCTGCGATCGCGCCGGGACGGCAAGGCGCAATTTCTGCTGCCGGTTCCCTACTTGCTTGCTGGGCTCGCGCTCGTGTTTTCAATCGTGCTCCTCACACAAATGGGCCGCGGCGAATTTTATGTGGTGGGTACAACCTGTGCGATTGCATTGCTAAACTGGATTTTCGTGCGGAGGTAGACCGATGACCAAGACACGGGCGGGCGATCCTTTCATGTCGGCCGGCGAGTACGGACGCGCCTTGCCGAAATTCAGTGCGAACCTCCTGGTCCGAAATGTTTCCAACTCGTTGCTCTTTTACCGCGAAGTTCTCGGCGCTACGGTCCGTTACTGGGACGACGATTTCGCCGCTTTGTCCCTGCTCGGCATCGATTTCATGCTGCATGCCGACCACGCCTACGACCACCATCCTCTGTACGCGGGGCTGCAGGCTGCGCGCGAACGCGGCGTTGGCGCGGAACTCCGCTTCCTCGGCGTCGATCCAGACGAAGTGGAAACACGCGCAAAACTCCATGGAACGACGATCGTGCAGCCTGCAAAGGACTTTGGGCACGGCTGGCGCGAGGTCACGCTCCTGGACCCGGATGGCTATATCTGGACAGTGGGCTGGCCGATCGCGGATCTGCACTAAAGCGCTCGCGCCTTGGATTCCCGCCGCGCCCGTGGCATCATCAATTGTTTTGAAAGCACTTCTGAATCCCCGGTAAGACCCAGGAGACGCCGATGAAAACCATGTGGATGCGCGCAGGCTTGCTGATGACGTCGCTGGCGCTTGTTTTTTCCTCGCATGCGCAAACCCCCGCGAAGCACCCGATGACGTTCAGCGATCTTATTCAATTGCATCGCGTCAGCGGCGCGGCGATCTCGAAAGATGGCAAATGGGTGGCCTACAGTGTGTCCACTCCCGATTTAGAGGCCAACAAAGCGGTCAGCAACATCTGGATCGTCAGCACATCCGGTGGCGAACCCATTCAAGTTACGCAGGGTGGCCGCGACAATTCACCCGCGTGGTCGCCTGACGGCAAGACGCTCGCGTTTCTCTCCGCCCGCGATGGCAATTCCCAGGTTTACCTACTTTCGATGGACGGCGGCGAGGCCAGGAAGTTGACTCAGCTTTCCACCGGCGCGGATTTGTTCCACTGGTCGCCCGACGGAAAGACTATTGCCTTCACTTCTTCGGTTTATGTGGACTGCAAGGACGATGCGTGCAACGCCAAGCGCGATGAGGAAAAAGAGAAGAGCAAGGTCAAAGTGCGCATCTACGATCACCTTCTGTACCGACATTGGGATCACTGGTCGGAAGGCAAGCGCAGCCACCTGTTCGTCGTGCCCGTGGACGGAAGTGCTGCTGCTCGAGACCTTACGCCGGGAGCCGACTACGACGTGCCGCCCGAAGAGCGAAGCGGGCCGGGGGATTTCAATTTTTCTCCCGATAGCAAGGAGATCTGCTTCACCGCGGTTACCGACAAAGTAGAAGCGATTAGCACGAACGCGGATCTTTTCCTCGTTCCAGTGGCCGGAGGCGAGCCAAAACGGATCACTACGCAAGCCGGGTTTGACGGCAATCCTGTCTACTCGCCCGATGGGCGTTACATCGCGTACCACGCCCAGATGGTTGCAGGCTACGAAGCCGACAAGTGGCGCGTGATGTTGTACGACCGCCAATCGGGAAAAAATGAAAACCTTTCCGAAAGCTTCGACCGCAGCGCCACCGATCTTGCCTGGGCTCCCGACAGCAAGACCATTTATTTCCTTGCAGAAAATGAGACTCTCCAGCCTGTTTATGCCATGCAAGCGCGCACTGGTGCGGCGCCCAAAAAAATCCTCGACGGGTACAACGCCGAATTCACCCTCAGCAGCGATGGGAAGACCTTGGTAACTGCGCGCACCAGCCTGACTCTCCCGAATGAGGTGTTCGTCTCCGCCGGCGACGGCAGCGGACTCAAGCAGCTTACGCACACGAATGACGCCATCCTCGCGCGCGTGGAGATGAATGAGCCGGAGACGTTCTGGTTCGACGGCGCCGAAGGCACGAAGGTGGAGGCCCTGTTGATCCGGCCCCCGCAGTTTGACGCAACACAGAAATATCCCGTGCTGGTCTTGTTGCATGGCGGCCCGCAGACCATGTGGTCCGATGACTGGGGCTACCGCTGGAATCCTCAAGTATTTTCCGCGCCCGGTTACGTCACGCTGATGATCAATCGCCGGGGCTCCACGGGCTACGGGCAGAAATTCACCGATGAAATTACGAATGATTGGGGCGGAAAAGCCTACGTTGACGTGATGAAAGGGATCGACGCGGCTCTCGAGAAATACCCGTATATGGACAAATCCCGGATGGCCGCGGCGGGCGGTTCCTACGGCGGCTACATGGCCGACTGGATCGCCACGCACACCGACCGCTTTAAGGCCATTATCAGCCACGCCGGCGTATACGACCAAGTTTCCATGTATGCGACGGAGGAACTTTGGTTTGGAGAACACGACCTGCAAGGCACGCCGTGGGGCGCGCCCGAAAATTACAAGAAGTGGGCTCCGTCTACCTTTGCGGGAGAGCTTGGAAAGTTCAAGACGCCTACGCTGGTGATTGCGGGCGAAAAGGATTATCGCGTGCCGTACACACAGTCACTCGAATTCTTCAATACTCTCCAGCGGCAGGGGGTACCCTCAGAACTGTTGATCTTCCCCGATGAGGGACACTGGGTCCTGAAGCCGCAAAACTCCCAGCTTTGGTACAAAACTTTTCTTGGCTGGCTGGCCACCTACGTGAAGTAGGCGGATCGGCACGGAACCAATTCCCTCGTCCACATTTGTCATCAATGCGTTGTCATCCCGAAGGCTGCGCATTAAGCAGCCTGAAGGATCTCAACCGATCGATTCTGCTCGATTCACAAGTTGAGATCCTTCGAGCCGATCAGAATCGGCTCTCAGGAGGACAACTTGCCTCCCGCAAAACGCCCTTGGCACGCGACACCTTGTCGTGGAATTACCCCTCAGGTCTCCGCGAGCTTCTGAAATGTCCTCCGGAGAAAGCGGAACAAGTGGTACAGCAGGAAAAGCGAGACGGCCAGCAGCACTGCGACGACGACGATCGTCAACGTTGGATGCGCGGTGGCAAACCACGTCAGCCAAACCGCCAACAGGTCTTCGCCAAAACTCAGTGCCCAGTTGCTGAATGGCTCCGGGCTCATATTGGCTGCCGCGCGTGCGCTGGCTTTTGTGCCATGGGAGGTCAACGCAATGCTCCCCGCCAACAGCGCGGCCGCCCAGCGCCAAGGCTCCGCAGCAGAGGCGGTTACGCTAAACGCCAGCAGCGCTGCCGCTGGCGGGCGAATAAAGGTGTGTACCGCCTGCCAGATCGAATCGATGTAAGGAACCTTGTCCGCCAGGAATTCGATGACGTAAAGCCCCAGGGCCGCTCCCAGCACAATCGGATGCGCCAGCACCTGCAATTTTTCCGGCAGATGAATTATGCCGTAGCGTTCCAGGAGGCCCAGGGTGGCGACCGTGGCGTACAGATTCAAGCCGGACGAAAATCCGGTCCCAAGCACGAGACTGAGCGTTTCGAGCGGATTCATGGAATCAAGTCCGCCGGTTCAGAAACTCCAACCAGCAAGCCCTAAATTACCATGAGTAGCTGGGAGTTGCTGTGAATCGGCCGAGCCTCGGCAGGAAATCAAGTTGAACCGCGGGGTTCATCGGAGGATTCTAACGGATAGATCAAACAAAGTGTGAGCACTGAAATTCTTCACACGGCTCAGAAGGAAAGCAGACTGGCCGCATCTTCGTCGATAGTGCTCAGTTCTGGTAAGAAATATAGATTAAGGCGTGTCCGTCTGCAGGCCGGCGGACTCCACCTGCTCTTTCTCTTTGGCTTTCTTTTGCAGCGAGCTCCTGTCCTTCTCAAGCCCCTGCTTTTCCTGTTTTATGCGCTCCACGCAATCAATGTAGTGGTCCAACGCCTTTTGTTTTTGCGCTCTTTCTTCAGGAGTAGTTGCCGCCGCTAATTCCTGCTTTGTCTGTTCCACGGCCTCTTGCTGAGAATCCAGGTCGCGCTGTTCCCAGGCGATCATGCGGTCCGCATCGGACGGGGACTTGGGATTGGAGAGTGGTGAGGGAGTCGCCTTCTGGGCGCTGGTATTTGCAGCGGCTTGCTTTACGGCTTGCGCTTCTTCCGCCTGCTTGGCGGCCGCCGCGGTTGCCTGTTCTTCCTTCTCGCGAACATAGTTGTCCGCGGGAGTGCGCAAAGAGCTGACGTCGTCATCCGTCCAGGTCTTATGCGGCTTCGCCGTGGGTTTCTGCGTCGCTTGTTGACTGCCCGCAGAACTGTCCGGCGTCCCCTGGGCTCCCGCGCAGGGGCAAACCAGAAGAATCGCAACAGCCAAGAATGTTCCGAAGTGTGCCTGGTTTCTCATTTTTTTCCTCAGTCGTTGTAGGGAATTTCCTTAAATGAGAGCACCTTGAACGACGAAGGATGCTCGGCCTGCTGAATCCAGCAACTGTTGTAATAGACGCCGTTTCCACCGCCACCGGAGATGTCGTACTGGTCAGGGCCAAAGGCAGCAAGCAGGTTGTGATTGGCATCCCAAATCGTGGCAACGAAAATGGCCCCATCGAACTCGTTGTGGCCCCCGCCCTGGCCGGTGTATGTCGTGGTGCCGTCGCCCACGACGAGCACGATGCCCTTCCAGCCGTCATCACCGCCATATTGAAAATTTCCGGTTACCACGAGCAGACCATAACCCGTAAAAGTCCCGTTCATGCTGAAGTCGCCGTTCACCACAACGGTCATGGGATTGGTGGCGGACATGGCCGAAGGCATATTGGCTTGCGTGGCGTTGCCGTTGATGACCACGTCCGCATTCTGCGTGATTTGCTGCACTAGTTGGGCGACCTGCGCCGGGCTGCTGAGTGCGCCTGTCAAGGAAACCTGGCCGACGCTAGGGGTGCCTCCCGTACCGATATAGTTCCCGGTTCGGTTGTTGCCGCCACTCCCAGTCGGAATAGCGCTAACAATGGTATTTACGTCGCCGGGGTTGGTCGCGCCGATGCCGTCGACAGTCGGCGCATTCGGAGTGCAACCCGGGACCGTACCTGGATTTCCTGAACCATCCGTCCCGTTCACCTGATACTGACTGGATGATGCGGCCTTGAAGGTCATATTATTGGCGCCAAAGTTAAGCGCCGAAGGAAAGTTGAGGGTGAAGGTCAGCGGTGCGACCACGTATCTCAGCAATTTCTCGCCGCCGCCCGGGGCCACGGCCAAGGCGGTGATCTCCGTTACCCCCTGGGATGTCGAGGTGGGCGCTGTGGGCACTAAGGGCGTTGTGCTCAAAAGCAAGCTGGGGTGTGGAGTGGCAGAGCCGTCGTAGTAGAGCGGAAAAGTGTTGTCCAGCGCCCCGCTTCTATTGTCCACGTTAATCCCGAGGGATTGCTCTGTCGCGGGTGTGAGCCGTACCCACTTGAAGGATGGGCCCGGGGTGGCGCCGCCGTTGAGGGCGGTCACGGAAGTCACAAAGGGCTGCCCTGCGGGCACGTTCACACCGAATTCCTGCAAATATTCGTTGTCCGGGTAGGTGGCCAGGTTAGAAATGGCCCACGGCGCCACGGTCTCGCCGGGCGCCTGGTTAATGATGTAGCGCACCTGTCCAATCGACAGCGGAGTGCCCGGGTTCGGAACGAAATTAGCAAAGGTTTTATTGAAGTAATTTGGATTCGTGGGCAGCAAGCGCCCGCGCGCTTCTTCGAGTCCGGCCTGTGCGGCGAAATCAGCCTTCGTGGCCGCGCGGTAATTTCCCGCCAGCTTGCTCTCCGATCCTGAGGACATAACCATGGCCACGGCCACAGCGGAAATGATCAGGAGAACGAAGATCGCGATGAACAGGGCGACTCCCTCTTCCTTTTTTCTTCCGGTCTTGTGTGTGCTGAGATTCATATCCTCTTTGCTCCTCGTGCTTCTACTGATTCGGATTGACCCTGCGACCCCGTCCGTGCAGTGCAACGGCGCGGATCTGCCCGGATTGCGCATCAACTTGCTGCGACTCGACGATCAGGTTGAGCCCCACGTCACGAATGTTCGATGGCAAATTGTTGACTCCCGCAGCCGTACACAGGACCGGCCCAGTGGTGCCGTTGTCGCATGTGTAGGTGAAAATGGGCACGGGATTGCCCCCGGGGAACAGCCCGGGGTAGGCGGCATTCAATGCGGCGATCTGCGCTGCGGAAGCATTGTTCATCACATTGGTGACGTACGGAACCATGATGCCGGCGGCCGTCGTCGGCCCACTCGGGTCTCCCGTCGTCTTGCAGACCTCTCCCCGGAATAAGGTCGTGCCTACGAGCTGGTAACGGATCCACGCTACACAGTTGCTCTCCGGGTTGACATTCGTTTCGACGATCAGGTCAAAATTTCCTGGAGTGGTGCAGTTGCCCACCGCACAGGGTGTGATGGGGTAACTGGGGCTCCACGCAAAGGGCGAGGTCGCATATTGAGTCGTTGCCGGCGTGGCCGTGGCGGCGAATTCATTCAACGGCGGATATCCCGCGTTCCCGATGTCCCGCGACATTTGGTCAATGGCCAGCCGCGCTTCCTGGAAGGAACTGAGAACCTGCGAGTCGGTCTGATAACGCTTTTGCGAGACGTTCAACAAGGACAGGACGGCGCCGCAGATGGTCATGAAAATCGCCGCGGCCACCATCATTTCCAGCAGGGAGAAACCCCGTTGCGGTTTCCTACTTGATAGGCTCATGTTCATCTTGCCACCATCGTGTCCAATGTGACCGGCAAGAAAGGACCATTCCCGCCGGCTCTGCGCGCTCCCAGGATGATCCTCCGGGACATCACATTGCCGGCCGTGCCAGTGGTAACCACTGCCCAGCGCACGTCATAGCTGGTTTTCGTAGGATCTTCCGGGTCCGCCCAAGTGAAGCTGTAACCTGCTACCTGGGGCCTCGTGAAGTCGATGATGGTCTGGTTGTTGCTCACGACCACCGGGCTACCCAGTACGGTGTTGAAGGTGGTGGTGTCCCCCAAATTACAGACGAACCCCTCTGTGGTGGTCACCGCCGTGGTTCCCAAGGGTACGTCGTTAAACGCGTTCATTAGTCGTTGCGCCAGCACCAGCGAACTGGAGTCGATGCGATTGTTGCTGTTTAAGGCCAGTGAGACCGGCACCAATTGAGCCAGAGCGACCACTCCCACCATCAGGACCACGGTCGCCACCATCAGCTCCATCAGCGAGGAGCCTCTCTGATTGCGCTTGCTAGTTTGTTTGAACACGTTCATCTCCTCTGCCTTCTCTTTCACGCGCCCAGCCGGTTCCCGTTAATTCGACCGGTTCCACGCGCTGTTCTGCGCGCCCTGCCACACCTGAATCGATCCCGACGGCAAAAGCACGATGGCGCGGTAGCCGTCCTGCGGGCGGTTTATATCTGCCACGTAAAACACGTTGACAGCGTTGAGGGCTCCGCCGGTCACCGCCCCTCGCGCATCAAACGGAATGGTCACAGTGTTGGTGGCGCCCGAAAGCGTGTTTACACCGGTCACGCCAATGGCGCCAGGCAGGCTGCCCGCGGTTGCCACCGCGCCTGCCGCAACCAGCGTGATTCCCGGTGAAGTTAATGTTGTCGTATCGGTGTTGCGATAGACGCCGTCTCCAACCATGTCTGTCCAGAGACTGTAGCCGGTCGCGGTAACCTGGACCATGCAATTGGTGGTTAGATTGCGGCTGATGGCTTGAAAACGCGAGGACTTCAACTGGTTGGCAACTTGCATAGCCTGGGAATTGAGTTGGTAGATATGCAGGGTTCGGTTGACGTTGGGCGCGGCAACAGCCGCCAGTACCAGCATCACGGACATGGAAATCACCAGTTCCAGGATGCTGAAGCCCTTGGATGCGCCGGTACGCCCTTGGGTGGAATTTCGGTTCGTCTTCACGGTGTTTATCCTCACATTCCCAGCGGAGGCGCTACCTCCATAACAGCTGCTTTGCCGCCATGCTTCCTAAGCTCTCTCATCGTCACTCGCGGGATAACCTGGAAAAATTAGAAAATCGGGAGACCGCGGCTAAGCGCCGCCAGCGCTCCTTCCCGTCGAGCACACCGTCTAAACCTCCGCCTAGTTCTCCCTTAGGGATACAGCACGAATTTGTGGTGTACAACTGGACGAAGGGACGGGTTCGGACCAGTTGGCAGCCACCCGGTCCCACGTTCCAGCAGGACAGTTACGAAAGTTTGCAGGAAGTGACGAGGAATGAAAGTTAGGCAAATGAAGGCGCGAGAGCACTTAACCTCTTACAAGAGAGCCAGATGGGGGTGATGTGAACCCGAATTACCGGGCCATTTTCGACGCTGGGAACGGCGACGCGCCGGTGACTCGTGCTCGCGAAGTTCCAATCCCCGTAGTACTAACCGTGTTACCTCTGGGACACCAGCTTTGTGGAAACGCACGCGAGTCCGTCGAAAATCTCTGCGCACCTATGGAATGCATTGGACCGTGGCCTGACTCGCAAACGCTCCGGGCCGGTTGGAATCAGCCACAAAAACGACCAGAGAAGGCGCGGCTCAGTCTTCATTCGCAACGAGCAATGGCTTTGCGAGACACAAATCTCTTACAATAAATCAGGCGCCCGTAGCTCAGTTGGATAGAGCGTCTGCCTTCTAAGCAGAGGGTCGGGAGTTCGAATCTCCCCGGGCGCGCCACTTTTCTGTTTTGACCTTTCCCAGGATCAATCCAAGCAGTCTGTCACAATTAGCATAGCGACTTGACGCGTCACTCCCGCAGCGCCGCAGAACCACAGTCAGGAGTTTGGCTCGTTCCGCGTGATTCTGCAGATGAGGAAGGAAGGCCGGACCACGAGAAGCGGCTGGAGAGCGGCGCGCCAAACGACTTTCGTAATGTAAAGGACGGGAACCGGAACTTCGCCAGCAAAACGGTCATCGCTCTGGTCGTTTTGTTATGTTTTGGAAGACTCATCGACTGGGTGTTCAGGATGCTCACAGAGGAGAGGGTCCGGATGAACCCGCGTTCACACAAGTAAGAACACACGCCAGAATTTAGGCAACTGTGAATGCCTAGTCCCCGAAATGCGGGAAGCACAAACGATCCATATTTGACTGCTTCGCGGGACCGAACAATCCAGTACGTGCCAAAGGCAAGCTCCAAACCGCTAGAAAGAGCTATCCACATGTAGCCGACCGGCTGTTCTTTCAAGAAGGCAATTGCAATCCAGTCACCCCGCGCGAAGCGGCGGCCTACTTCGGCAGCTTCTAATTCACCCAATGAAGAGATTTGTTCCTGAAGGATCACCAGACTATCATCGGGCGCGTAAATCTTGACCTTCACCTCATCCTTCGCGTATGGCTGCGGCACCCGCTGAGAGATGTCCGTGCCGAAGATATCCCACACATGCCAGTAAACGAGAGGCTTGAGGATTTCCCGCACCGCCAGTACAACGACGATCCACGGGCCGCGCCAGCGGAGGAGTTCTCGGAATCTGCCCAGGTCCATGAGCCCTCCTGGAGTTCCAGAGGTTATAGCACAGTCATGTCAAAGACACACGGGTTAGGAGTGCCCGCGCAGGGGGAAGAGAAGTTGTGCGCCTCGACTAGTTCACCGCAGGCGCTGCTTCGGCTGGGGCGCTAGCCGGAGCACCGTACTGGTTGATGTGTTCGAGTTCCTGGAGATGGTCGTACCAGGTGAACTTCAAAATAATTGAGGTAATGGCGATGACGCCGAACGTGATCGCTGCAGTCCGCAACCTCCACGTCACAATGTACATCGGCAGAGCCACCAAAGAGATTTGCCACACGATGCCAACCACGATGTTGAACATATCGCGGTAAAAATCCTTGTTCTCTCGAAATGTCGGATCCTCCCGCTGCACCTTCTTCAGGATCGGTCCCCAGAAACCCCACGGCCGCACCCGGCGGTAGAATTCCTTCAGCACCTCTTCGTCTTCCGGCGCAGTCAAATAAGTGCCCAAGAAGCAGCCGATGAGCGACAGCAGAAACACAAGGCCAAAGCTCACGGACACTTCCAGGTTCAGCGAGTGGGCATGGGCGAATTCCTGCAGGGGCGCGATCTTGCTCACCAGCGTGGGGATGGTCAGCGCGGAAGAAATTCCCGCCACCATGCCCCAGAAATATCCATACCCGTTGAACCGCCACCAATACCACTTCAGCACATTGGAAGCCGTGTAGCCGCCCCATAGGGCGGTCACGATCCAAATGACCACATTGTTTACGCTCGCCACATACCAGCCGAGCAGCACGCCCAGGAGCACCACCACGAACGAACTCAGGTAGCTCAGCCGCACATACGTCTTCGGGCTGGCGTGGGGATTGATAAACCGCTTGTAAATGTCGTTCACGAAATACGGGGGCGCCGCGTTCACGGTCGCGGCAAAGTTGGACATATACGCAGCGAGCAACCCCGCAATCAGCACGCCAAGCAATCCGGCCGGCACAAACAGCGCCAGCGCGGACGGAAGAATTCGCTCGAAATCCATGCTCGTCCCCATGACGCGAATCTGGTCGCCGAAGAACACCAGTGCCAGCACCGTGAGCCCGGTAATCAGGAAATACCGCGGGAAGGTCAGCACGATGTTCACCCACCCGCTCATCATCGAGGCTTCGCGCGGGTTCTTGCAGGAAAGCACGCGCTGCATGTCGTAGTTTGGCGCGGGACCGGCCGCGCTGACCAGGATGCCCTTAAAAAGCAACATCATCACGAAAAATCCGAACAGTCCGTAACCGTCCTGCGCCACGCGCGCATTGGCCGACGGCACCAGGCTGGACCAGTCCAAATTTAGGTGCCAGCCGAAGAAAATGTTGTCCCACCCCGCAGGGATGAATCGCTGCAGCGTCCCCGGCGCGACCTTCATCATCGCGATGATCCCCACCGCGAATGAGGCGACGGAAAGTATGCAGAACTGCAGCACTTCCGTGATCACCACGCTGAACATCCCGCCCTTGATCACGTAAATCGCCGTGATGGTAATCAGCAGCAGGGCATATTGATTCACGCTCAGGTGCCAGGGCAGGAATGTTGCGGCGAACTTGCCGATGCCCTTGAACCCGTAGGTGAAAAATCCGATGATGCTGATGAACGCGTAAATGACCACGATGATGTGCGCCAGTTGCGCCCCGCGGCCTTTCCCGAATCGCGTCTGGATCCATTCCGCACCCGTCATCACATTCGATCGCCGCAACCAGGTGGACATGTAGACCATCAAGAACACCTGGTTGAACGTCGGCCAGAGCCACGGAATCCACACGCTCTTGAGCCCGTACACGAACATCCAGTACACCAGCAACATCGTCCCGCTGATATCGAACATTCCCGAAGCGTTGGAGATCCCCAGGATGTACCAGGGCATGACATTGCCGCCCAGAAAGTACGCCTTCATGTCCCGCGACGCGCGATGAGAAACCCAGTAGCCGATCAGGACCGATAACGCCAGGTAGGCAATGATGATGGCAATGTCGATCAAATGCAGATGCAAGGTGCACCTCAATTTGGGGCGGCCTGCCGCGCGATCCACTCCTCTTGCGCGGTCAGTTTTTCGTTCCTCTGAGCAAAATCCCTTTCCACAAATCACTGCCGCTGCAACTGCAAGAAATTTGCCTGCCGTCTTCCAGATACGCGCGTACTTTCCATTAAGGAAACGTGCCCGCCAGCAAAAACACCAGCGGTGCCTGCCAATTGATGGCAATTTCATTGCTCGCATACGAGCCCTGCTCATCCGCGTAGACTTTCGCGGGCGGCAATCCCTCGGGCAGCTTTTTCAACACGTCGTCTTGCCGACCGGCGTTCGGTCCGCCGGAGAGCAATCCTGGCCACGGCTCGGCGTTCTTGCCCGCCCCGCTTGGCCGGTGGTGCGGGTGGTGATAGGGATTTGCTCCCACTTGTGTCACCCACGAAATCGAAAATGTGTTGCGGCCCAGCAGGTAATGAAGATTGTCCAGCGCGCTTTCCACAAAACTTGGATCAGGCGCCAGCACGTTCGCCACCAACAACTCCATTCCGTAATTCGCAGCTACCCCGTTCGAGCCCCACACGTAATTCTTCGTCAGCAGACTCACGTGATACGGATTCTTTCTCGTGCGCTCGACGATCGCCCGCGCCGCTGCACCCGTCCGCTTCCGAATGTCCGCAACCACGGCGCGATCTGCGCCCTTGCGCGTGCTCAGCGCGTACGTCCAGAGTCCCAGCGCCGCAACATCCTTCCACCCTTCAGGCGATGGCGCCTCCAAACTCAGCCGAAAATCCGGATACTGCTTCACGAAGTAGTCGCCGTAAGCGGCTTCGCCCGTTGTCCGCCACAGCTCCGCGGCTGCCCATAGCCTCTCGTCACCGCAATAGTTGTCTCCGTATTCGCCCGTGCTGATTCCTTGCGGGTTCTTAAACACCACGTTGGGATACTCCTCTGTCCAGAGCCATGCCTTGCGCGCTGCCTCTAGATTGCGCGCCGCAAATTTGGCATCGAATGGCTGGTACACGCGCGCGGCGATTGCTGCCACTGCCGCCATGTCCGCCGTGGCGCAAGTGCTTTTGTACGGCGCCTCTCCGGTCCCAATCACCTCGCTCGTCAGTTGGTCGTCTTCCGGCATCACGAAGCCGGGAAAATGTTCGCTGGTCTGCTTGTGCCATGCGCCGCCATCTTCATCCTGCATCTTGAGCATCCATTCCAGGTTCCAGCGCACTTCATTCAAGATGTCCGGTGCCCCGTTTCCGCTCTCAGGAATCTTCAGGCTGATGTTCTTCACTTTCGGCCCGAAAATCTCCCAAGTCCACAGCAGCGTCCCGGTGGTTATTCCGGAATTCACCACGTACCGGCCATAATCCCCAGCGTCGTGCCAGCCGCCGACATTGTCCTGCTCTCCTTTTTTCCCGGAAGAAGAGTGAAACTCTCCTTTTAGGTGACAGGCAGCGTGCGTATAACCGGGAAACTCTGGCCCAAGGTCCACGGCTGTCCCACACCGCTGCCCGTAGAACGCCCGCATCGCCAAATAGTAGGTGCGCGCAAACACGTCTCGCCGGATTGCAAACGGCCAGCTCCTCCCCACTCCTGGCACATGCAGATAGTACGTTCCCTCTTCGTGCAGTTTCGTGAAGTCCGCGATCTGCACGGAATCCCCGGTATCCGCATCCAGGCTGGCTGGTCCCAGTTTGCCCTGGAAGACCGTCACATTGTCCGACGCACGCTTCACTTCGAATGTCGTGGCCGCCGCTGTGACCACCGCCAGCTTTGCGGCACCCAGCAGGTATCCCACCTGATCAACCTTAATCTGGACGCTTCCCTCTTCCGCCCCATCCGCCTCTCCCATCGCGGGAAGGAAAGATATCGGCAGGAGAATCAACCAGATCGACAGACCTAGCAGGCAAGCTCGCAAGCGGCTCATGGATCTGTTCATGCCACTCCCTTTCGCTGTTGGTAAGTCGTCAAGGACGCACGCCTGTCGTTACCGCACCATGCCCTGTAGGGATTGGCCGCACTTGAGGGCGAGACTCCGAGCACACCACAACCTCGCTGGCCACCCTACCTTCTTTCCCCGACCTCCTTCATATCTACACCTCAAAGTTGTTTTATGCCACTAAAATATCGTTATACTAAGCATTCTTGCCGGCCAGGGACGATTCACTCCGGGAGCCCTCAAATGAGATTCGGGTACTTCGACGACCAGAACCGCGAATATGTAATCACTCAGCCGGATACGCCTCTGCCCTGGATCAATTATCTCGGCTGCCAGGCCTATTTCGGACTCATCTCTAATAATGCCGGAGGCTATTCTTTCTACCGCGACGCGCGTCTGCGCCGCATCACGCGTTATCGCTATAACAACGCTCCTTTCGATCTCGGCGGGCGCTACATCTATCTTCGCGATGATGCCTCTGGTGAATTCTGGTCTCCTTCCTGGCAACCCACGCGTCGCAAGCTGGAACAATATTCTTGCCGCCATGGCATGGGCTACACCACCATCGGATCGAAATACAGCGGCATTTCAGCCAGCACCCGCTACTTCGTGCCCCTCGACGAGAACCTCGAAATCTGGCAACTGACCGTCACTAACCACCACTCACAACCCGCCCAACTCTCCGTATTCTCCCTCGTCGAATTCTGCTTGTGGGACGCGCAGGATGATTCCACGAATTTCCAGCGCAATTTCAGCATCGGCCAGGTCGAAATCGAGGACGGCGTCATCTACCACAAAACCGAATACCGCGAACGTCGCGACCACTTCGCGTACTTCGCCTGCTCCGAAAAAATTGCCGGCTACGATACCCAGCGCGACGTCTTCCTCGGTCCCTACCACGGCTGGGACAATCCCGCCGTTGTCGAGCGTGGACACTCTTTTGATTCCGTCGCCCACGGTTGGGCCCCCATCGGCTCGCATCACGTCAAGCTTTCCCTTCAGCCCGGCGAATCACGCCAACTCATCTTTGTTCTCGGCTATCAGGAGAACCCTCGGGAACAGAAATTCGATCCTCCCGATTCGCAAATCATCAATAAAAAAACGGCGAAAGCCGTTCTCGCCAAGTGCCTCGTCGAGGCAAATGCCGACGCGGCCTTCGAAAAACTTCGCCTTTACTGGAGTGAATTGCTCGGCCTGTGCCAGGTGGACACTCCCGACATTCACACCAACCGCATGGTGAACATCTGGAACCCTTATCAGTGCATGGCCACGTTTAACATGTCCCGCTCGGCGTCCTTCTACGAATCCGGCATTGGCCGCGGTCTCGGCTTCCGCGACTCCAACCAGGACCTGCTTGGCTTTGTCCACATGGTTCCCGCGCGCGCCCGCGAACGCATCCTCGACATCGCCGCTACGCAACTCCCCACCGGCGGCGCCTATCACCAGTATCAGCCGCTCACCAAGCGCGGCAATAACGACGTGGGCAGCGGCTTCAACGACGATCCCCACTGGCTGATTGTCGGCGTCGCCGCTTATCTAAAGGAAACCGGCGATTGGAGCATCCTGGATGAACCCGTTCCCTATGACAACGCGCCTGGCTCCGAGACGCCGCTCTATGAGCATCTCCAGCGAAGTTTCCGTTACACCCTCGAGCGTCTTGGTCCCCATGGCCTGCCGCTCATTGGCCGGGCCGACTGGAACGATTGCCTCAACTTGAACTGCTTTTCCGATTCTCCGGGACAATCCTTCCAGACCACCACCAACAAAGACGGCAAGGTCGCCGAATCCGTTTTCATCGCCGCCCTGTTTGTGCTCTCCGGCCGCGAACTCGCGGATATCGCCACGCATCGCGGCCTCTCCTCCGAATCGTCCTCGTACCTAGCCGGAGTCGCCAAGATGGAAACCACCATCCGCAAGCATGGATGGGATGGCGAGTGGTTTCTCCGCGCCTACGATGATTTCAGCCGCAAGGTCGGCTCCAAGGAAAATGTCGAAGGAAAAATCTTCATCGAAACGCAAGGGTTCTGCGCAATCGCCGGCGTTGGCCTCGAGGACTGCCTCGCGAAGCGAGCTCTCGAATCCACGCGCAAGTTGCTCGCCACCAAGCATGGAATCGTCTTGCAGCAGCCGGCTTATTCCAGGTACTACCTCGAACTCGGCGAAATCTCCTCATACCCGCCGGGCTACAAGGAAAACGCCGGCATCTTCTGCCACAACAATCCTTGGGTCATCATCGGCGAAACGCGCGTCGGCAATGGCGACGCCGCTCACGACTACTACACCCGCATCAACCCTTCTGCTCGCGAGGACATCAGCGAAGTTCACCGCTGCGAGCCTTATGTTTACGCTCAAATGATCGCCGGCCGCGATGCGCCCACGCATGGCGAAGCCAAAAACTCCTGGCTCACCGGCACGGCCGCCTGGAACTACTACGCCATCACACAATGGATTCTGGGCATCCGCACGACCTACGATGGCCTGCTCATCGCGCCGGTCATTCCGAAAAGCTGGCGCGGCTTCAAAGCCTCCCGCAAATTCCGCGGCGCAACTTATCACATCGAAGTGCAGCGCGCCGGAGACGGCAACAAGGTTTCTCTCGAAGTGAATGGCTCGCCCATCCAGGGCAACCTCGTGCCGCTGCCCCCGTCCGGCACTAAAACCATCGCCGTTAAAGCGACGTTGCGTTAAGCTCTGCCGTGTGGCGCGTGCCATTCATCCTCGCGCCATATGTATCTCTCAGAGACCGGTGAAGAAAACGACATGACCTACGCTCCCGCAAACTCACGTTACGACAACATGCCCTATCGCCGCTGCGGCCGCAGCGGATTGCTCCTGCCCGCCATTTCTCTTGGCCTTTGGCACAATTTCGGCGGCGTAGATTCCTTCGAGAATTGCCAGGCCATGCTCCGGCGTGCCTTCGATCTCGGCATCACCCACTTCGACCTCGCCAACAATTACGGCCCGCCTTATGGCTCCGCCGAGGAAACTTTCGGTCGCATTCTCAAAAACGATTTCGCCGCCCATCGCGACGAACTCATCATCAGCACCAAGGCGGGCTGGGACATGTGGCCCGGGCCGTATGGCGATTGGGGCTCGCGCAAATATCTGCTCGCGAGCCTGGACCAGAGCCTCAAGCGCATGAAGCTCGATTACGTGGACATCTTTTACTCTCATCGCCCCGACCCGCAAACGCCCGTCGAGGAAACCATGTCCGCGCTCGATCACGCCGTGCGCTCCGGCAAAGCTCTTTATGCGGGAATCTCCAGCTACGACGCGCCGCAAACCGAGGTTGCCTCCAAGACCCTGCGGCGCCTCGGCACTCCCTGCCTTATTCATCAGCCTCAATATTCCATGTTCGAAAGAACCATCGAGGGTGGCGTGCTCGATGTACTGGAAAAGGAAGGCATCGGCTGCATCGCCTTCTGTCCGCTCGCGCAGGGCCTGCTTACCAACCGCTACCTCGATGGCATTCCCAGCGATTCCCGCGCCAACAAGCCCCATGGCTTCTTAAAGAAAAATGATGTCAGCGAACATCTCCTCGCCCAAGTTCGCGCTCTCAACGAACTGGCTCAGTCACGCGGCCAGTCCGTCGCTCAACTGGCCCTGGCCTGGGTCTTGCGAGATCCACGCATGACCAGTGCCCTCATCGGCGCAAGCCGCGTCGAGCAGATCGAGCAAAATGTCGGCGCCCTTGCTAATCTCCGCTTCTCGCCCGCTGAACTCGCGCGGATCAACGCCATCCTCGCCCCGCACTCGTAGGCGACTCGAAGCAGCCTCAAGAATAATCTTTGGCAAGCTCAACTGGGATTTGATTCTGGCGCAGCCAGATTCGACGGTGGCACAAGCGCTGGTCCCGGATTCGCTGTTTCTTGTTCGCGAAGCGCCTTTTGCCACGAGCGCAGCCCCACCACAGCCAGAAAAACAAAGAACGCGTACAGCCCGGCCGTGAGGTAGAGCAGCTTATACACGAACACGCCTGTGTAAATGGTGTCGACCACAATCCACAGCCACCAGTTGGCAATATGTTTGCGCGTGGACCAGAATTGCGCAACCAGGCTGAAGCTGGTCAACGAAGCGTCGATGTGCGGCAGCGATGCGTCCGTGTAGCGCGCCATCAAATGGCCCAGCAGCACGCTGCCTGCGGCTCCTATCACGATTGCCGTTGCAAGCCCTGCCCTGGATAGCCGCTCCACCCTGACGCTACCTTCTTCCTTTACGCCGCGCCACCAGTGCCACCATCCGTACACGGCAAAGGCGGCGAAAACGAACTGCAACAACATGTCCGAGTAAAGTTTCGCCCCGTGAAAAACCAATGCGTATAAAAAACACGCAGCAAGAATGACCGGCCAGGAAGCCAGTTTGCGTTGCGTCGACAGCCAGATGCCGATCGCGCTGGCAAAGACCGCCGTGATTTCAAGAGGAGATATCATCTCCTCGCCTCCTCAGAAACCGCCGGTTTGCTTTCCACATTCCCCGGATGCGATTCGGCCCAATTCTGGAGGTGGCCCAGGAGCTTCTTCCCGGGATCGGAAGCAAACCAGCGCGCGTGCCCCAGGAAATATCCGATGTACGCAAGATCGGCTTTCTCCTCCGAATTCAACACGCGCAAGAAATAATCCGCCTCGGACAGGGCAAATTCCGCATGCACTAGTGGCAGCAAGGCTACCAGCCCTTCCGCTTCTTCCCGCGACAACGGGTGCAATGCTTCGTAGCCATCCAGCAGCGCGTCGATCTGATCCATGTGAAATGGGTCGCGCGAACTGTCGTGGATTTGCAGCCACTCCACGCCATTCCGCTCGATCGCGGTCGCAACGTCGTGAAGCGCCGTCGTTCGATCTGCAAGTCCCACATCGATAATATCTGTGACCTCCGCACCCGGCGACGCATCGCTCCAGAAAAGATTTGACGCATGGAAATCATTGTGCGTCCAAAGAGGCTGAAAAACGGCCAGAAACCCGCGCAATCGATTGTGAAGAGGAGCGAAGGTCTCTTGCGATTCCCGTAGCCAATCGCGTTTCGCGAGGTATGTCTGCAACGCAGGACGCTCCTCAGCGTATCGAGCAAGTGCGGGCCAGGGATTGTTGCTCGAAAAAATATTGAAACTTGTCACTAACGGTGAAGCCTTGCGCGAGGGCGCCTCGTAGCCAGCCGACGCGGAGTGCAATCTTGCCAGAGCTTTGCCCGCATTGCGCGCGTGTCCAACGCTCAGAAATGGCGTCCAGGATTGCGCTTCCTCATACACATCCAATCCTTCGCCCACGGGATGGACTTCATAAGTCCAGTCGCCCATCGTGACCGCAGTATCCCCGGACTCGTCTTCCAGCGGCCGCTTCACCAGCGCCTCGCGGCCGCTCAAGTACTCCAGCCATCGATGTTCTTCGCGCAATGCTTCCCGGTCGCGAACCTTGCGATGCAGACGTTTCACGAAAACTTTACATTTTGGCGCCTGCACAATACTGGCCGCCGAAAATGGACGCGGACTGAACGACAATATGCGCTCCGCTTTCCGCGCTTGCGGATAGCGCCGCAGCAGCCGATCCACCTCCTCCAGCGTCAACACCGGCCAATCCGGAGCCACCCAGCTTCCATCGAGGCCGTGCGCTTTGACTTCGCCCTGTTTCATTCCTGTTTGCGCCCCATTGTGCTTCTTCCTCAAAAATTGTATTGCATGGACAAACGCACCGTCGCGGGTGCGCCCAAATGCAGGAACGTGTCTCCATAGCTCGCGCCGGTGTCCTTCCAGTAGCGCTTGTTCAAAACGTTCTCCGCAAAAAGCCGGAAAGTGACCTTGCTCCATTCACCGTGAGGCGTATACCGCGCGCCCAGGTTGAGCAGGTTGTAGCCCGGCACGCTCACCGAATCGTCCCGCGTCGCTTCCTTCCGGCTGGTGTAACTCCAACCCGGCAAGAAATGCAGTCCGCTGATAAACGGCACGTCAATATCGGCGAACCAGGACGTCCGGAAATGGGGCACGTCGATTACTTGCTTGCCATTAAACGCTGGGGTTTCGCTCCCCGAGGAGACCGCGTCTAACAATGCAGCACTTCCTGTGAGGCGCAGCCAGTCGTTCACTTTTCCTTGTGCGTTCAGCTCCAACCCGCGATGTGTCTCATGCCCCTCGGAGAGAAAATTGATGTCGCCTGCGCTGTCCACCACCTTGGGGTAGAAGAACGGTGCCCTCATCCGGTAAATCGCCGCTGTCAAAAGAATGCGCCGCCCCGGTTCGTACTTAACTCCCGCCTCCACTTGGCGCGTGAAAAAAGCGGGCAAAAACGCGCTCGGGTCCACGGTCGCCCAGAACGGCGCTTGCGGCCCGAGCGAAAGCGCCACACTGTAATTTCCATAGAGAAGGACGTCCTGCACCGGTCGCCACGAAGCCGAATATTGTGGCAGCCAAATGCCCTTTTCTGTTTTCAGCAGCGTCAAAGCTGTTCCTGCTGCGTTCAAGTTGGAAAAATTGTGATCGTGAAGCGTGTCGTACTGGCCGCCAACGCTGAGGTCGATGCGCGCGGGAAGATGGATATGGTCCTCAACAACGAGGGCGTATTGGTGCGTATCTTCCGCGAGCAGCGCGGGGCCGGGCGTTGCCTGGGCAGGCAAAAACGTCAGCTGGGGCTGATAGATATTTTCGGTTCCGACGTACGTGTAAACGACACCCGTGTCCGCAGGCACAGCCGGATTGTAAAGTGGAAGGTTGACGCTGCGCCGCTGCAAACTTGTGCCGATGGCCACATCGTTGGTCACCGGTCCAGTTTTCACCTGCCCTTGTAAAATAGCCTCAAATTGATCGTTGATTCTCACTTCCCCGGGGCTTCGATAGTCGTACACGTCGTAATCGCCTGTGGCGCTGAAGAAATACGGCGGGGTGCCGCTGGGGGGTTGGCAGGAAGCCACAGAGTAGCATCCGTACGGCCAGGCAATGTTGTCGTCCAGCCATGTGTAGCTGTAGTCTCCCGCAACAAAAAATTTCCATTTGCTTGAGAGATTGTGGTCCAGACGCACGCTGGTATTGAAATCGTCGTATGTGTTCGGCTTGGCCCACCACTGGTAACCGAGCATCACGTCGGGTGAAACGTCCACCGGCACTGTCGTTCCCCCGAGCAACTGATAGCCACCCACGGATCGCTGCACCAGATGCTGATACTCGAAATCGCCCTTCAGGAATGTTTTCGCGCTGATTTTCCAGTCGGCCGCAACCGCGCCGAATTCCCGCGTTCCATTCGCCCCGTGCACGTAGGAGCGCATGTCTTCTCCGGCCAGGTTCGTTCTCAAGCCAAATTGCTGCTGCGCGCCAAAGTAGCCGCCGAGATCGACGCCGGCATAAAGAGTCCCACGCTGATCGGTGGAGAGATTCAGCGAGTGAACGACGACCGGGCGTTTCGTCACGTAGTTCACCAGCCCTCCGCCGGACGCTACCCCCACTTCGTCTGCGTCCACCCCATGCAGGAATTCGACCGCACTCTTGTTTTCCAGCGCGATGAGCTGCTCCCCTGCCGTCGACAATCCATTGATCTTGACCCCCGACGCCAGGTCGAGTGTGAATCCGCGTATCATGAAATCCTGATACCAGCCCACCGGAGCATAGTCTTCTCCCACCGAAGCGTCATTCATCGCCACTTCGGAAAGCAAGCGCGATTGCTGGTCATCCAGGACACTTCGCGTCACCACCAACGCGGATAGAGGCAATTCCTGCAGCGGCTGATTCGTCAAATTCCCGATCGATGCGGCTGCCGGCTTATAGTCGTCCGCCGCTTCACTTTTCACAATGACGACTTTGCGTGCGGATTCCACCACTAGTCTGACGGGTAGGTTGGTGACAGCTTCTGAAGAAACATTGATCTTGTCAGTGCGATACACCTGGAAGCCCTTAGCCGACACTTCCATCGCATACGACCCTGGAGGAAGATTCTGCAATCGAAATTCACCAACCGAACTGGACACCGCCGTCCACGCTTGGCCGGTTGCCTCGTTCGTCGCCTTCACTTCCGCATTGGCGACCACGGCCCCGGAAGCATCTGTTACCACACCCGCGATCGTGCCGGCCGAAGTTTGCGCCTGGACGACCACGCATGGTGCCATGCTCAGTGCCATGCAAACTAGAGCGATTGCACCGAATTTTTGACGAAGGTGCATAACCCGTTTCTTTCTAAGTTTAACCCATTGAGAATTTTGTTCACTGCAATTGAAAGAAGGCGAGAAACCTGAAGATGAAAACGTATTTTCGCTACCTGTCCAGGTAATGAACTTCCGGCAATTCCCGCAATTGCGCGGCCGCCGTCTCCGGAGTAATGTCGCGTTGCGGCATCGCCAGCATCTCGTATCCCACCATGAATTTCTTCAC
>Ga0187803_10000094_pt1 | contig 36080 bp, 33 predicted proteins | sample NC_wetland_sal_i_2_FD_132425 | JGI IMG/M metagenome (GOLD analysis project Ga0187803, IMG submission 132425) | Wetland sediment microbial communities from Neuse River Estuary, North Carolina, USA - Control_3 | ecosystem: Environmental > Aquatic > Freshwater > Wetlands > Sediment | place: USA...
GACCACTATTCCGACGTTGTGCCATTTGCAGAACCAGACGCCGGTGGGCGTGTGCCGGCTGTGCGTGGTGGACACGGGGGCGCGTGTGCTGAGCGCTTCGTGCGTGCGGCCGGTCGAGCCGGGCATGAAGGTGAGCACGAACTCGGAGAAAGTGCTGGCAGCGAGAAAAACGCTGTTGGAACTGTTGATGGCAGATCACCCCTCGCCGTGCGCCCGGCAACAACACTCAGGGGACTGTGAACTGGAAGCGCTGGCGAAGCAGGCCGGAGTGGGCACGCCGCGGTTCGCACGAAGGACTTCTTCGCGCGGGGCAGATGATTCTTCGTTGGCGATTGCCGTGGATCATGATGCGTGCATTCTGTGCGACCGCTGCATCCGCGGGTGCGACGAGATCAAAAACAATTTTGTGCTGGGACGCATGGGCAAGGGCTATTCCGTCGGAATTGCGTTCGACCTGAATGCGCCGATGGGCGATTCGACGTGCATCTCCTGTGGCGAGTGCATGGTCTCTTGTCCGACGGGCGCACTGACGAACAAAGGCGTTGTGGGAACGGCGCTAGCGACAGGAACAGATTCACAGGCGTTGACCGCCGAGGAACTGCACCGGTTGCCGGTGTTCGCGGGCGTATCCGGAACATTTTTGGAGCTAAACCGCGGAGCGATCATGAAGCAGCGCTACCGCAAAGGCGAAGTGATCTGCCGCGAAGGCGAATTCGGTTCGACGGCATTCTTCATCGTCGAAGGCCAGGCGCAAGTGGCCATTTCCACGCCGATCGCGCATGTAAAAACGCAAGGAGGCGCAAAGGGATTCTTCAAGCGGCTAACCAGTGTTCTGGTGGGCCGCGAAGAAGATAAACGCGAGGAAGAGGCACGCGACCGGACGATTCCGATCGATGCGTCCGTGGACCTCGCGTATGGGAATCCCGTGGCGGAACTGGGTGCCGGCGACCTGTTTGGCGAAATGACCTGCATGAATTTCTATCCGCGGTCGGCGACGGTACGGGCGAAAACGGATGTCGTGGCGTTCGAGATGTTGCGCAACGTGCTCGACATCATGATGAAGAACAAAACATTCCGCGCGCAACTGGATGAAAACTACCGGCGCCGGGCGCTGGAAACGCACCTGCGCGGCGTGCCGATGTTTGCGGGGCTTTCGCCGGACTTCATCGATCACTTGAAAAACAGGGTGGAACTGGTGCGATACGCGCCGGGACAGGTAATCGCACGACAGGGCGAAGCTGCGGACAGCTTTTATTTGGTGCGGATCGGTTTTGTCAAGATTTCCGAGGAATATCCCGGCGGCGAACTGGTACTAGCGTATGTCTCCCGCGGTGATTATTTCGGAGAAATCGGATTGTTAGGCGGCGGGGTGCGGACAGCGAACTGCACGGCGTTGGACCATGTCGAGCTGGTGAAAATTTCCGGCGAGGATTTCCGGGAGATGGTGGCGCGTTTCCCGAGCGTGCGGACGGGATTGGAGGCGATTGCAGCCGAGCGCCAGGCAGCAAATGCACAACGGATGCAGATGGTGCAGAGCGTGCCGCTGGAGCAGTTCTTGTCGCAGGGGCTGATGGAGGCGCAAAGCCTGCTGATTCTGGACCTACAGAATTGCACAAGGTGCGATGCGTGCGTGAACGCTTGCGCGGATGCGCATGACGGGGTAACGCGGCTGGTACGCGAGGGATTGCGATTCGAAAATTTCCTAGTTGCTACGTCTTGCAGGCAATGCCGCGATCCGCTGTGCATGGTGGGATGCCCGGTGGGAGCGATTCGGCGGCGTAATTCACTTGAAGTGATTATTGAGGACTGGTGCATCGGCTGCGGGCTGTGCGCAAGGAATTGCCCGTACGGGAATATCAATTTGCACCCGTTCGAGGTGCGAGTAGAAGACTTGGATGATCCAGGCAAGAAGGCTGTGGTGCAGCAGAAAGCGACTTCATGCGACTTGTGCACGCACTTGAAGGAGCCGAGCTGCGTGTACGCATGCCCACATGATGCGGCGCACCGCGTGGATCCGCGAAAGTTTTTTGCGGGATTGACGGGGCAGGGGTCCTAGGAAGGAGACAAGGCAGAGAAGGAGGGAGAGAGCCGTGGAAAGACGGAGTCTTCAGGGGCTGAAGCCCATCAGTAAAAGGCTTCTATTGTCGGAGCTGAAGCTCCGACCCCCTAAAGCAACTCGATGAGAAAAGTGCGATGAGAATGGATTCAACACAACGCGGATGGGGCGTGCCTTCGCTGGGGATTCTGGCGGTGAGCGGAGTTGCCTACACGATTTATGCGTGGAATGCACCGGTGGGGCCGCGCGGCGGGAGCGCGGTGGGGCTGACCTTCGGGATTGTGGGCTTTGCGTGCATGATTTTTGCGGCGCTACTGGGAGCACGGAAACGCGTGCCAGCGTGGCGCCTGGGGTGCGCGCAAGCCTGGATGCGGGGACATTTGTGGCTGGGCCTGTTGAGTTTGCCGCTGATTCTTTTTCACGGCGGTTTTCAATTTGGCGGAACACTAACGCGAGTGTTGATGTGGCTGCTGATTATCACTGTCGCGAGCGGAGTGTTCGGCGCGGTGATGCAGAATTATGTCCCACGGATGATGACCACCGAGGTGCCCCTGGAAACGATCTACGCGGAAATTGAAAATGTGCGGAAGCTATTGTGCGAGGAGGCGGACCACGCGGTGGAATCGATCTGCGGGGCGATGGGATTGGTGAAGGACGAGGCAGAGGGCCAACGCGCGGGCGGATTTACCGCACTCCGGCCAATTTCCGCGGCGGCAGTGCCTCTGAGGACATCGGCGGCGGTGAGCGCCGGGGCGAGCGCGGCGGTGACACCGGCAGCGGAAACAATTCTGCTGACGGAAACGGAGAGCGCCCCTTTGAAGCGATTTTACCTGCAAGAACTGCGCGTGTATCTGGAACAACCGAAGCGGCGCGGACAGCGGCTGGGCGATGCAGAGAAGGCCAAGCTGGCGTTTGCGGGATTGAAGACGCTGTTGCCAGCGGCGGCACACGGCACATTGGGCGACCTAGAGGAGATTTGCGAGGAAGCGCGGCAGTTGGTGCGCCAGGAGCGATTGCACCGTTGGATGCATGGATGGTTGCTGGTGCACATACCGCTTTCGTTGGCGTTGATGGTACTGGGGGCGGTGCATGCAGTTGTCGCCCTTCGTTATTAGAGACCAGAGAGAGACCAACGCAAATGGCGCAGAGGATAGAGCGCCGAATGAACGGAGAGGTCGAAGCATGCACGGCAGGTGAGTTGAATGGCTAGGACGCGGACAACCAAGAAGCTGGCGCAGCGGGTCGACTTGAATTATTTCAAGAGGTCGACGCCGTTCAAGCGCGCGAATTTGTGGCTGAGCGTGCTGGTGCCGCTGCTGGCGGTTGGCTGGATCGCCTGGCGTGGCTTTTCAGGGGATTCGAGAGTTTATTCGAGCGGACGGATGAGCGAGCCGCATGCCGTGCTGGAGAAGCAATGCGCGGCTTGCCACGTGCAGAAGGCCGGCGAGTTTTCAGCGAAGGCAGAGGATGCAGCGTGCTTGGCATGCCACGATGGGCCAGTACACCATGAGAACCAAGTTGGAGCAAAAGTGCCCACTTGCGCGACGTGCCATGTGGAGCATCGCGGGCGAATCGATCTCAGTGCTGCGGCCAACCAAACTTGTGCCGAGTGCCACGGGAAACTGCAGGTGCCTAGCGGTCAGCTTCACTATGCGGCGCACATCCAAAACCTCGAAAAAGGCCATCCAGAATTCGCCTTGTTGCGCGGAGACGCGAAGGATATTGGAACCATTCGGCTGAATCACGCAGTGCATATGAAGCCGATCCGGCAAGGGCCGAACGGCCCGTTGGTGCAACTAGAGTGCGGGGATTGTCACCGCAACTATCAAGCGGAATGGAAGTACGCCGTGTTTCCCTATCCGGAGATGGCCAGTTATCAACTGCATCGAGCCCAGCCGATGGACAATCTGCCGCGACCGCTGCCGACGCTTCAACCGAGGACGCCAAGCAACGGGCGCGAACGGATGCGGGCGGTGGAATTTGCCAGAGCGTGTTCCGGGTGCCACCTGCTGACGTTCGACAAGCGGTTTGATGTGGGCGTGCCGCACGATAAACCAGAAGTCGTGCACGCATTTCTGGTGAAGAAATTTCAAGCGTACATTGCTATGCATCCGGGCGAAGTGCGCGTAGTGCGCGATCCGAAACGCGATTTGACGGGCAAGCCGTTGCCTCCAGAGGTGCGGGTGCTAGCGCCGGTGCAATGGGTGGCGGAGCGAACAGCGGATGCGGAAGAGCTTTTGTGGCGAAAGACGTGCAAACAATGCCACCAGCTTGGCCTCGATGGAAGTGCTTCCCTGCCCTCGATTGCTCTCGCGGGAATGAGGGAACGCTGGTTGCCGCACGCGAAATTTGGCCATGATGCGCACCGGGGATTCAGTTGCGTGAGCTGTCATACGAAGGCGCTGACGAGCACGGAGACGAGCGATATTCTGGTGCCGGGAATTGCAAACTGCAAGACGTGCCACGCGCCGGGTCCGGAGCACGCTGAGTCGCGGTGCTTCGAGTGCCATACGTATCACGATTGGTCGAAGCGGAAGGAAGTGAAGGCGACGTTTTCGTTGCCGGAGCTGCAGGGGGGCGGAAGATAAGAACCCTGCAGTGGAGTGTTGAAGAGCCATAAAGAACTTAAGAGCCCAGGTGCAACACCGGCACCTAGGGCACCCACAAAGCGGCGAACGTTTGAATCGAGATGAGGTTACGTTGGCGGACCGCCTCAGAAGGCGGTCCCTACAAACGGGCCCGTCCTTGGCGACCAGTTGCCGCAATCTAAAACTAACCGTTGATGAGGTTCATCATGTAATCGGGGTAGCGCAGTCCCGCAGCGGAGCCGTGAGGAGCTACTTCTTCGATGTGGCGCAAATCGCCGGCTGAGAGTTTCACGTTTAGTGCGTGCACATTTTCTTCGAGGTATTTGCGGCGCTTGGTGCCGGGGATAGGGATGATGTCTTCGCCTTGAGCGAGCAGCCAGGCCAACGCAAGTTGTCCCGGCGTGCACTGTTTCTCCCTGGCCAGCGCTTCCACGCGCGCGACGAGGTCGAGATTCTTCTGGAAATTTTCGCCCAGAAAGCGAGGAGAGCGGCGACGGTAATCATCGGGGGCAAGGTCGTCGAAGCGCTTGATCTGGCCGGTAAGGAAACCGCGGCCCAGCGGACTATAAGCAACAAACGCAATGCCCAGTTCACGGGTAGTCTTCAGAACTTCGTCTTCGGGGTCGCGTGTCCACAGGGAGTATTCGGTCTGCAGCGCGGCGATGGGATGAGTCGCATGTGCGCGGCGAATGGTGGCCGGGGAGGCTTCCGAAAGGCCAAGGAAGCGCACTTTGCCTTCACGAACCAACTGCGCCATGGCGCCAACGGTTTCCTTGATGGGAGTTTGCGGATCGACGCGATGTTGGTAGTAGAGGTCGATGGTTTCGAGGCCGAGGCGCTTGAGGGAGGCCTCGCAGCAGGAGCGAACATATTCGGGCTTGCCGCTGACGCCACGAACGTTGGGATTCGCGCGATCCCGGACAATGGCGAATTTTGTCGCCAGGAATACTTTGTTGCGTCGGTCGCGGATAGCGTTGCCGACGAGAATTTCGTTGTCACCGTAACCGTAGGCATCGGCTGTATCCAGAAAATTGATGCCGAGTTCGATGGCGCGGTGAATCGTGGCGATGGACTCAGAATCGTTTCGCGCGCCGTAGAATTCCGACATGCCCATGCAGCCGAGTCCCAAGGGCGAGAGCTGCGGCCCGGCCTTGCCCAAACGTCGTTGTTGCATTCGTCCCTCTCGAATTGATTCTACCCAGATACGATGTGTCTGCGAAACATACGGATACATGAGAGAGGCAGCGAGCACGCAGGGGAGAGGATGAGGAGTCCGATCGGAAGTGTTCTTGGGGAATTCCTAATGGCGAGTGCCTGTGGCTCGACATTCTTTCTCGCACTGCAACGCAGTTTGCAACGGTGGGGGCGAGGTTGGCCCAGTTCCTGATAACCTATTTCCTGATCTTAAATTATATCCATCAATAAGTCAGTGGGTGAGCGGATCGGGGTACTGTCGCTCATTCATCGCCGTGGGGAAACATCGAAGAGGATTCCTTACTTTTTCGCCGAGATCCCGCCAAACATAGCTGGGCTACCTGACGCAAGGCTGGGTATAGAACTTGGGTCAAGTAACCCAAAGACTCGGCATATAGTAGATAAGACTAAGTTTTACAATAAGTTAGAAGCTGCCTCTGTGGCATGGTAGTTGCGCTTTGTATGGTTGGAGGCTAAGACAATGGCCCCGTCCACCCATCTCGAAGTAGCTCCCGAACAAGAGGTAAAAGAGCAACAAGTAAAGAAGGGACAAGCTGTAAAGCCAACAGTTCCAAAATCCCCCAGAGTAGTCGTCAGTGCTCCAGAAACGACGATCAAGTTACCCGTAAGACCGGAGGAAGGCACGTTTCAATCCTCCCTGCTGGAATACAACCGGATGAAAAGCAGCTCACGGCTGATGGATACGGTGATCAGCTTGACAGTGAATATTTGCCTTCTGATTGCCCCGCTCTTCGCGGGACTGTATTTCACAGACACGCTCGACCTGAGGCAATTCACATCGACATTCCTCGCGGCTCCTCCTCCGCCCCCGCCGCCCCCACCGGCCCCCGCAGCTGTGGTAGTCCGGGCCGCACCTGTGCACAGGGTCTTTGAAAGTGCCGGCAAGCTGGTTGCACCAACGGTGGTGCCAAGAGAAATTGCCATGATCAAGGAAGCGCCACTACCACCGGACCTGGAAGGCGCGGGAGGAGTTCCCGGAGGAGTGCCGGGCGGAGTGGCAGGTGGCTCAATGGGAGGTGTGCTCGGTGGAGTGATTGGCGGCACGGGTACAGTTGCTGCCCCACTGGCCCCGAAGGAAACGAAGCCTAGGGCGCCGGTGCGGGTCGGAGGGCGCGTAAAGGAGCCGCGGCTGATTCACCGTGTAGAGCCAATTTATCCACCACTTGCCGTGCAAACGCACATGCAAGGCACGGTGGTGATCGAGGCGATCATCGATGAACACGGCGATATCGTGGAAATGAAAGTCGTTTCCGGACCACCGCTGCTGATTCAGTCGGCGCTGGATGCCGTGCGCCGCTGGAAGTATGAACCTACGTACCTGAACGACCAGCCGGTACCTGTGCAGTTGAATGTAACCGTGGCCTTTCGACTCGGCGGATGATTCGATCAAGGTTGGACGGAGGGCGGAACAGTGCAATGCGGGCTGTTCCGCCTTTTCTTTTTTGTGATGGGATTGTGCAGGTGTTTCGCCGCGCAGTTGGCCACTGAAGACAACACTTCCGCTCGTTATCCTATTGCTTCGCCCGCCGCTTCCGCAGCCGTCTGTGCCGGCAGGATTCCCAGATTCGCGGCTGCCACGTTGTCGCGGTTTGTATTCTTCACCAGGTACATGGCCTCGTCGGCCAAGTGCAGCAAACCCTCTTTGGTCTTCGAATCCGCGGGATAGGCGGCCAAGCCGACGCTCGGCGTGATGTGAATGTTCAATCCTTCTTTTTGCAGCCAAACCGTGTCCCGAATCAGCCGGTGCAGCCGCCGGGCCACGTTGATGGCGTTGTCCTTCGACGTTTGCGGCAATAAGATCACAAATTCATCCCCGCCGTAGCGGAACGCGAAATCGATCAAGCGGCAATTGGTCTTCAATGCTTCGCCCATTTCCGCCAACAGCCGCGAGCCGACCAAGTGCCCGTGCGTGTCATTCACCTGCTTGAAGTGGTCCAGGTCGATGAAAACGATCGAGAATTCGTAGGTGTATCGCTGCGAACGGTAGATTTCCGTATCGAGGATGAACCCCATGTGCCGCGCGTTGTACAGCGAAGTACAGTCATCTTTGATGGTCAGCTCGTGAATGCGCTTGACGTGCCGGGCATTCTCCAGCGCAATTGCGGCAAAATCCGAAAGCGCTTCCAGTAGCTTCAAGTCCCGTGGGTCAAATCCTTCCGGGCCCACGCAATTGATCAGTTCAATCACTCCCAGGCAGGTGTCGCGGAATTTCACCGGCACGGCAACGATTGAGCGTGTCTCCATCTTCGTTTTCTCGTCCACCTTGCCGAAGAAGCGCGTGTCCTTGGTGGTGTCCGGCACGATTACGACCTCGCCATGCTGCGCTACCCAGCCGGCGATTCCCTGCCCCAGCTTTATCCGCACATCCTTCAGGGCCTGCGATGCTTTGCCGACCGCCAGCTCGAAATAAAGTTCCTGCTTGGCTTCGTCCAGCAGAAGCAGCGACCAGTTGTCGGGCCGCAGAAACTCGTCAATTTTTTCCATGATCGTCCGCAGGACTTGATCGAGCTGCAGCGAGGATGTCAGGGCCTTCCCCAATTCCTGGAAGACAGCGACCTCGCCAGCTTCGCGGCGTTCCCCCGGCACACCGGAATTGCGCCGGCGCTCGACCGTAGGAAACTGCTTGATGTCATCAAGGCTCACGAACGCACATCTCTCCGCGTAATTGGGAACTCAGGGGTTATTCCGTTTCCCGGACCCCTTCGAGCTCCCACACCCGTCCTTCTTACCCACGGTCAGTATAGGCGCCTCCGAAAATCCCGCGCAACCCGCTCGTGGTACAGGCGTTCCCATATCGCCATTGGGGGCCACAGGGATAGGCCACCGGGACATAGAATACACCGAAAGACGAAAGGGCCCCGGAGTACTCGGTGTCGCACAGCGGGAGTGAAGCGGTCAGCGACAGCGAACCAACCGCAACACGACCTTCTACCGAGACCAGGGCGTGAAGTGCGGTGGAATGACACGGAGAAAAAGTGGCTCGCTTGACCAGCGCGGAGGTGCAGACTAGTATCTAGCGGACATGATCGGTTCCGATTCCCGCATTGGGCAGTCCATTTCGCATTATAAGGTGACACGAACGCTGGGCAGCGGCGGCATGGGTGTGGTGTACGAGGCCGAGGACTCCCGACTGGGACGCCGCGTGGCGGTGAAATTCCTTCCGGAAGCGATGGCGCAGGATAGCCAGTTAATCGAGCGGTTTCAGAGGGAAGCGCGGGCGGCGTCTGCTCTCAATCATCCGAACATCTGCACAATCCACGCCATTGAACAGCATGAGGGACAGCACTTCATCGTAATGGAACTGCTGGAAGGGCAAACGCTAAGTCAATTGATGACTCGTCAGCCGCTTGCCATGGACAAACTCTTGCCGATGGCGATTCAGATTGCCGATGCGCTGGAATCCGCGCACGCAAAAGGAATCGTGCACCGGGACATCAAGCCTGCAAATTTGTTTGTAACGGACCGGGGCCAGGTAAAGATTCTGGACTTTGGACTGGCGAAGATTGAGCGTGCGGAAATACCCGAGGCCGGTTCGAGTCCATCGAAGATGGACACGATGGTCGGCGCGGACTTGACGTCACCGGGAGCGGCGGTCGGCACCGTTTCCTATATGTCGCCGGAGCAGGCGCGCGGGCAACTGGTCGACGCACGAACCGATCTTTTCTCGCTGGGAACGGTGCTGTACCAACTGGCGAGCGGCATGCTGCCTTTCCGGGGAGAAACGTCGGCGATGGTTTTTGACGCCATCCTGAATCGCGATCCGGCGCCGCTGGTGGAGGTGAACCCCTCGGTGCCCGTGGAGTTTGGGCGCATCCTGTCGAAGCTGCTGGAGAAGGACCGGACAATGCGATGCCAGTCGGCGACGGAACTCAAGACCGATCTGAACCGCCTGAAACGGGATTTGGATTCTGGAAATAAACGCGCCGCGGACCAGAGCGATACCAAGAGCGGGACGGCGAAGCCCGGCGCAAGCATGAAATCGGTGGCCGTGCTCTATTTCGAGAACCTGAGCGGGGTAAGAGAGGACGAGTATCTGCGCGATGGCATCACGGAAGACATCATCACCGAACTCTCCAAGATTCGCGGGCTGAATACGTACTCGCGGCCCACGGTGCTGGCTTTTCGAGACAAGCAAGTTACCCCGGCGCAGATCGGGCAGCAGCTGAAAGCCGCTTATGTTTTGACGGGAAGTTTGCGCCGCGCGGGAAGCCGGCTGCGGATCACGACTCAACTCGTGGATACGAACACGGACTTTCCGCTGTGGTCCGAGCGTTACGACCGAGAGATGAAGGACGTTTTCGAAGTGCAGGACGAGATTGCGCGGAAGATCGCAGAGGCGTTGCGCGTGACGCTGTCGCCGCAGGAATTGGAAGCCCTGGCGATCAAGCCGACGGAGAATCTGCAGGCCTACGATTTGTATTTGCGGGGGAAGCGCTACGCGAGACGGCAAACGCGGCAGGACCTGGAATTCGCGCTGCAGATGTTTGAGAACGCCGTTGCCATGGACCCGAGCTTTGCCCTGGCGTATGCCGCATGCGCGAACGCTTGTGCGATGTTCTATTGCAACTACAGCCGGGATGCGATCTGGGTGGAACGAGCACGAAATGCTTCGGGCAAGGCCGTGGCCTTGCGCTGGGATTTGCCGGAAGTACAGGTCAGCCAGGCTTGGGTGCTGTACGCAACGGACCTGCATGACGAAGCCGTGCGCATGGTGCAAAAAGCCATCGAGAGAAAGCGGGATTGCGAAGGAGCGTATTACCTGCTGTGCCGCGCGCTGTTTTCCGCGGGACGCTATCAGGAAGTCGCGGATGCGATGGAAAACGCGCTGGAGGTGAGCGGCGAAGACTATAACGTGTACATCCCCGTCGCGAACGCCCTGGGAGCATTGGGGAAGCAGGATGAGTATCGAAATCTGCTGATGCGGCGCATGGGGGCGCTGGAAAACCACCTGAAACAGGTGCCGGAGGATGCGCGGGCAAGGATCCTGTTGGCGACGGATTATGCGGAGCTTGGCCGCGTGGAAGATTCGCTGAAAGAATTGAATCTGGCGCTGACGTTGCGAGCCAATGAAGCGTCGATTCTCTACAATGCGGCTTGCACCTACGCCATGTTGAACAGGAAACGAGAAGCGCTGGAAACGTTGAAATTGGCCTGGGAGGCAGGATTCAAGGATTCCACCTGGGCACGGCGCGACCCAGACCTCGCGATTCTTCACGACGACCCGGAATTTGAACGGATGTATCCCACGCCCGACGGGGCCAAACGGGCGTAATTCCTGAAAACGAGACTGCGGCGATCCGACCGTCTGCCGCGGGTGGGTCGAAGATCCTTTCCGGACGCTTCCTCCGGTTGGCTCCAATCGCCCGCTACTGTTACTGTTACACTGAATCTTCGCGGGTGGAGTGCATGGCCAGGGGAATTTTCGGAGAACGGCTGAAGCGCGAGCGGGAATTGCGCGAGGTGACACTGCAAGAGATCACTACCGCGACTCGCATTGGAACCCGCTTCCTGGAAGCCCTGGAAAACGAGGATTGGGAAAAACTGCCCGGCGGCGTGTTCAACCGGGGTTTCGTGCGTTCCATCGCGCGCTATCTCGGGCTGGACGAAGAAGATTTGCTATCCGAGTATGATTTGGCGCACGGGCCGCAGATTTCCAGTGCCGAGGAACGCCCTGAGGAAAGAATCCCTTCGCCACCGCGGTGGCTGCCCCTGGCAATTGGCCTTGGAATCCTTGTTCTCCTCGCTGGGCTCATCGCGGGAGGGGTTTATACGTGGAGGTATTTCGCCGCACGCCGCAGCCTGAAACAGTCGCTGGCTTCCAGCGCGCCCGTGTTGCCGCAACCCGCGCCCCAGATTCTCTCTCCTGCCTCCGCGCCTTCCACATCCGAACTCATCGGTCCTAACACATCTCGTGCGCCGCTGGATCTTTTCGTCTCGGCGAGTGCCGCCACGCACTTCCGCGTCCAGGCCGACGGCAACCTGGTCTTCGATAACGAGCTGCGCACCGGAGAAAATCGGCATTTCACGGCCCATGACGAATTCGAAATCACTGCGGCGGATTCTGGCGCGGTGTTGCTGGAATTGAACGGCCAAGCCATGCCACCTCTTGGCGTTCCCGGCGCATCCGGTACAATGAAGTTGGGCCGAAAAGACCTGAGGCAGGCAACCGGTGGAGACTCTCAGCCCTGAAGTGCTAGAAGATCTGCGGCATGGCCGCGCTCCGCGTGAACGGAAAGTCGCCGTCTGCGGTACCGGCGGTGCCCATATTCCTCCCGCTGAACGTGTCGAAATTCTCGCAATCCTGACCCACGATCAAGACGAGCTGATTGCCAATCGAGCCGGGGAAGCGCTGCTTACCTGCCCGCCAGAACTGTTTGTCGAGTCGATGAAACGCGAAAACGCGTTGCCGGCGCTGTTCGCTTATACAGGAAGAAATTTTGCAAATAACCCCGCAGTGATCGATGCCATGCTTGCCAACCGGAATTGCTCCGGTGAGCACCTGGTGCCCCTGGTGCCGCATCTATCCGCGGCGCAGGTCCACATGCTGATGGAGGAACTCGATCGCGTTTCCGCTTCGCACGCACTTGCTGCGGCTCTGGAACACTCTTCGTACCTCACCGCGGATCAGCAAAGTACGCTCCACGAGCTGCGCAGCACGGCCGTCACCGACGATCTAAAGCATCTCGCCGATGCCGCCGCCGAAGCGGAACCCGACCCGCAGCGGAGGCAGACCCTGCTGCAGCAAATCAGCAAAATGACGGTGTCGCAGCGCGTACAATTCGCGATGAAGGGGGGCTCCGAAGCCCGCCGGACGCTGATTCGCGATAACAACAAGGTCGTGCAGCGCGCGGTGCTGCAATCACCGCGTCTCACAGACCAGGAAGTCGAAGCCTTTGCCGCCATGGCCAATCTCACTGACGAGATTCTCCGCCTGATCGCCGGCAACCGCGTGTTTCGCAAAAACTATGTGGTCGTTCGAAACCTGATGAATAACCCGAAGACTCCCCTGGACATCACACTCCACATGCTTCCCATGCTCAACGCCCTTGACCTCAAGAGGTTGGGCATGAACAAAAATGTACCGGAAACGTTGCGCACCTCCGCTGCCAAGCTCATCCGCACGCGCGCCGAACTGAAAAAATAACTTTTGCCCCTAGTGGGAAAGTATTCTGCAGCGGGGCCCTCCCTTGTGGCGCTAGAATAGCCTTGGCTCTTTCTTGTGGAGGACATGGACATGATTTCTCGCCTGGCAATGCGCATTTTGCCGGTGGTTGTTTCTTCTTTTTTTGCTTTCGCGCTGGTGCTTCTTCCTCTGACACGAGCGCAAAACCCTGCCGACCCCTGGACGCCCTCGCAAACTATTCAGCCCGCGGACTTCGTCAAGGAATTGAGGGATGGCAAAACCGCTCCCGCCATTCTGTTCGTTGGTTTCCAGCGTTTGTACACCGCCGGACACATCAAGGGTGCTCAGTATCACGGAAGCGGCGGCAGCGCCGAAGGCCTTGCGCAAATCAAGGCGTGGGCCGGCCCGCTTCCGCGCTCCACAAATCTGGTCATTTATTGCGGTTGCTGCCCCCTGGAACGCTGCCCTAATCTCCGTCCGGCATTCACCGCGTTGCGCGAATTGGGATTCACCAAGGTGCGCGTGTTACTTTTGCCCACCAGCTTCGCCGTGGATTGGGCGGAGAAAGGGCTGCCGTACGAAAAGGGCCAATGACCCCGGCCTTGGTTCGCTCGTCGCAATTTACTGGTTACGCCGGCGTTGTAAGACATTTCCGATTCAAATTCTGTCAGGAGGAACGCTCCGATGAAACTACTCCTTGCAATTGGGCTGGCTTTAGTGATCTTATCCGTCGTGCTCCTGACCCAAGGGCACACGCAAGGGATCAGCCCCGATGAGGGGCGCATCCTCGCTCTGGAGACGGCCTGGAATCAAGCAGAACAAAACAAAGACGCCGCCGCTCTCGAGCAACTCCTCTCTCCACAGCTCGTTTACATTGACTACGACGGCAGCATTTCCTCCAAGCAAGAATTCCTCGCTAACATAAAGACCGAAGGCCTCTCCCCGGAGCAGATTGTCAATGAACAACAATCCGCGCACGTATTCGGTGATTGCGCCGTAGTGACAGGCGTTTATCGCGAGAAAGGGATTAACAAAGGCAAGCCCTACAGCCGCCGAGGCCGATTTACGGATACATGGGTGAAGTTCAATGGAACCTGGCAGTGCGTCGCGAGCCAGTCCACGCTGATTCAACACTAATCGGTTGGGGCAGCCCGGTACCTGAGCAATCTCAATTCCGCGCATTCCGTTCTTTGGTATGCTCACAGATCGCGTTTTGATTCCAGGAGGCAGCGCTCATGACTCGCAAGCAGAGTTTATTGGTGGTCTCGTTCGCCCTTTCCTCCACGGTATGCGCCCAGACGCCTCCATCCGTTTCCCATTTTGACGGCAACACGTGGTGGTCGCATGTCAAATTTCTGGCGGACGATTCCCTAGAAGGGCGCGACACGGGCAGCGAGGGTCTGCGCAAAGCCCAAGCCTACGCCGTCGAGCAATTCCAGAAGGCCGGCCTCGAGCCGGCCGGCATCAATGGCTTTTACCAACCTGTTTCCTTCACGCAATACGAAGTCGATGAGGCGAAGTCCTCGCTTGCCCTGGCCGGCGGCGGCAAAACGACTAAGCTCTCGTTCGCAGAGGATGCGTTCATCAGTTCGCGAGGGACGCGCAGTTCGAAGCAGCTTACCGCACCGTTGGTGTTTGCCGGCTACGGGCTGAAAATCCCGGAGAAGAATCTGGATGAACTGGAAGGGCTCGACCTCAAAGGCAAAATCGTCGTGTACATCTCCGGTTCGCCATCGGATGTTCCCACGGCGCTGGCTTCGCACTATCAAACGGCGGTGGAACGCTGGAAGTCGCTGAAGGCCGCAGGGGCGATTGGCACCGTGGCCATCCTCAATCCGGCGTCGATGGACATACCGTGGACGCGCATTGCCCTGAACCGCAATCATCCCTCAATGGATTTGGCGGACCCTGAATTCAACGAGACGCCCGGCCTGCAGCTCAGCGTGGTGTTCAATCCGGCGTCGGCCGAAGTGCTGTTTACAGGCTCCGGGCACACATTTGCGGAAATCGCTGCCCTCGCCAAAGACAGAAAACCCCTGCCGCACTTTCCCTTGAGTGTCTCGTTGGAAGCGCGTGCGGAAATTCTCACCGCGAAGGTGGAGTCCGCGAATGTGGTCGGCAAGCTCCCGGGATCCGATCCCGTCCTAAAAAACGAATATGTCGTGCTCTCTGCGCACATCGACCATCTCGGCATCGGGGAACCGGTCAACGGTGATCGCATCTACAATGGCGCGATGGACGATGGTTCTGGCACGGCGCTGGTTCTCGATGTTGCCGCTTCTCTGAAAACCCACCCCGAAAAACTCAGCCGCTCGATCCTTTTTCTACTGGTCACGGGAGAAGAAAAGGGCCTTCTCGGCTCCAAATATTTTGCCGATCGTCCCGCAGTGCCGCTCAAATCGATCGTCGCGGACATCAATGTGGACATGTTTCTACCTATCGTGCCGCTAAAATTTCTGAAGATTTTGGGACTCGATGAATCCGATCTGGGCACACGCGCTGCCGCCATTGCACAATCTGTGGGCGTCAAACCCATTCCTGATCCCCAGCCTCTGCGCAATGCCTTCATCCGCAGCGATCAATACAGCTTCATCCGAAAGGGAGTTCCAGCGGTCAAAATGGACGTGGGCTTCGAGTTGGGTACGCCGGAACAGAAGGTCTTCAAGGACTGGCTGACGAACCGCTACCACGCGCCTTCCGATGACGTGAATCAGCCTGTCGATCTTCAGGCCGCGGCGCTGTACGAAGAAATTGTCCGCCGCCTGCTCCTCGATGCCGCGGAAACAACCGCTCGCCCGGAGTGGAAGGCGGACTCCTTCTTCCGCCGCTACGCCAGACAATAGAGCTCGATGTTTCGCCCGTCAACAGCGGAGACTTTTCAGTTGCCAGTCGGAATAATCCCTGCGTTTTCCACCATGAGCACGACGGTGCGCTCAGGCGCTCGCGTGCGGTGTTGTATCCCCTTGGGAACGACAAAACCCTGTCTCGGGTTGAGGCTTACCTTTCGCCCTTCCAGATCGATCAGGAGTTGGCCCTCCAGCACATAGAAGAATTCATCATCCGCGTCATGCTTGTGCCAGTGGTATTCTCCGCAGAAAACTCCCAAGCGCAAGACCGAGCCGTTCACTTGACACAACGTCTGGTTGTACCACTGGAATGTGCAGGCATCGGCGAGTTTCTTTTCGTCGATGATTTCCAGCGGCTGGTAATAGATGTTCAAGCGAGTTTCATATGGATAAGAGTGCGTGTCGTTCATTCCCAAACCTCCCTAGACCCCCGCGCAGTGCATTATCCCATGAGCAACCACTTGACCGCTTGACGAGCAGCTCCCATCTCTGCGATACCACTGAATGAGTTGGCGCTTTTGCATGCCTCGCTAGGCGACATGGCTTCGCGGCGACCCACAGAAGTATGAACATCGATCCACTGCGGCAAATCTGTCTTTCCTTTCCAGGTGCCACGGAACAAATCCAGTGGGGAGACAGTCTGCTGTTTAAGGTCGGCGGCAAGATGTTTGCGATTACCTCGCTCGAACCCTCACAGATCTGGCTTTCCCTAAAGGCTGATCCCGAGGAGTTTGCCGAACTTACCGAGCGGCAGGGGATCATCCCGGCCCCTTACCTGGCACGGGCAAAATGGATTGCGATCGAAACGCCGGAAACCTTGCAGCAAGCAGAGCTGGTAGCCTTTCTCAGGAAGTCGTACGACATGGTGGTTGCAAAACTGCCACGAGCGGTGCGCGAATCGGTTTCCTTGAATGCGACACCGAGGAAGCGCGCGCCTCGCGGGCACACCAAGCGGAAGAAGCGCCACTGAATTCGAAAATGTTGGGTAAACTGAAAGTGGGTTACAGGGAATTCTTGTATCCGCTGGTGCGGCGCATAGGTCTCGCACCGGGTACGGGGAAGGTCATCATCCAGAAATTGTTATCCGGATTCACGAATTCCAGTCCGACATAGAGCTTGCCATCGCGCTCCCTCTTCACGTTGGCCACACGTGTTTCCGCGGAACGACTGGTGTTTTCATTGACGATCAGAAGGGATTGGCCAAGGACGACCATTTCATCCAGGGCCAATAGTGCGCCTTGTTTGTTCACCGAGCGGGTCATCGCGCGCACACAAAACTTTTCGCCCAGATCATTCTGCCCGTGGACGATTACAGGCAGTGCCATGGCCACGCGCAATGTTCGGCGGCGCTCGCGATACCGAAAGTGTAAAACACCCATGGGGACCTTCTCCTCAGCTACCTTCGGTCCGCATCGAATCACCCGGCCGGGAAGTCCAGGGAAAAACAAGCCGACAGAGACAGTTCTACCTCGAGCCGGGCGTGGCTCGCAGGCAACTGACTCGACGCATCATTCTGCCCTGCAGCGGTGTTCAGGACAATAGCTGGGACGTACTAATCTACAGCCTTCTGTGACAGTACGCCAGTACTTCCCGAGCGGCCTCAGGAATCTTGCGTAACCGGGGAAGGCTATGAGTCCTGGAAAGTGACCCAAAGCCTTTGGCCCCAGGAGATGCAGTGAAAAAAAAGGAAGCTAATTTCGGGCGGTCACAAAGGGGATCATATGCCAGAACCAAACTACAAGGATCCCGTAGTAGACCACCACGATGCCAAAACTGAAGGCAAAAGTGCTTCCGGACTTACCCAGGCCGGCATATTCCTTCATCCAGCGCCGGGCACAGGCCGCAATCATCAACAGGCTGAGGAGGGCTGACACCGCGGCGAGGAAACTCACCGGATTGGTCAGACCGCGACCTTGGCCCAACCACAGAATCTGCCGTGCGGCTCCACCCAGTAGGCCAGAGGCAAAGGTCATGACCAGCCAAACTGCCGGGGCGACCATGCCGATCATGTAGGCCCAGCGGTCCTCCATGAAAAAGAGCATAATGAGGATCGCCAGGTAAACAATGGTCTGGTAGAAATGGAGGAGAAAGAAATCCGGCTCCAGGTGACTAAGAAGAAGAAAACAAATTACTTGCAAACACGCGAGGATTGCAATATCCCGGTATACCCTCATAGCATCCCCCTACCGGGTGGCGCGGACTCTAGGGGAAGGGACACTATTCACGTCACGATTCGATAGGGCTTACCGCGCACCCAAAGTGAAGAGAGCACGCGCGACTCCACCCGGGAGCGTCCTCAATTTGTTGAAAACACACAGATTGCATTGGAAGGCCGCAAAAGCTTCGCGCCAGTCGGGTTAAATTCCGCTTTCCTTTGCGTTTTAGCCCCCATAGCGGAGTCTTCTGCCCTCCACCTCCAGCATTATGCCGATTCGATAGGTGGTTAGTTTCCGAGTGGCCCGTGATTCGCACTCAGTCTGTAGCAAGCTCCATTGGAGCTTCCGGATGCTGCGGAACCATGACTCGAAGCGCTGACCGCATCTCTCCTCTTCCGACATGTCTGGGGTTCTAAATGTTTTGGCGCTTCTCTTTCTGTATATGGGTGGATTCGCGCCACAGTTGAAGTGGTTAATCTGCAGGGAAGCTCAGCCTCAAAGGAGGCTCGATAACTAATGCGGCAGGACGCCTGAAGCGGGATTCGCTGGAAGCCCGACGCGGTGCAGCAAGTCTTGAAAACGCGGATCGGAGCGAATTTGGTCCCAGAAGGGGTCAACTTTCAAACCGACCATGTTGCCGTCACGCTCGGCGAACGCTTTCTCGAGCGCCTGCAGTGCCAAGTCTTTGTTCCCCAATTGTGCGTTAGCCAAGGCCTCGTCCCAGAAGCTAACGTAAGAGCCCGCCGATCGTCGCCCCTTGTAATACTTTAGTCGGCCTTTCAATGCGCCCTGGTATCCGCCACGCGCATAGGCAGTTCTCATTGTCTCGGCCAAATCGTGTTCGCCATCAAAAATCGCCGCTTGCTCCATCTCCTTGATACTTTCTTCGTACATCCCTTTGCTGAAGTAGGCGAGCGCCAAGTCCTCGTGCGCCCCGACAAAACTAGGATCCATGTCGAGCGCCTTGCGAAACTCCGCAATTGCCTTGTCGTATTGCCGCAACAACAGGAAATGATCCCCCCCGCTCTCGATAAGAATTAAGGCCACGGGATCGAGTTCTCGCGCAATCTGGCACTCTCGAAAGGCTTCTTCGAAACGGCCCATGGAATCGAGATACTGCGCATACATTCCGTGGATGATTCCTTCGCCAGGATTGAGCTTAATCGCGCGCTGAAATTCCCTTTCCGCACCCGGCCAGTCCCAATCGTAAATCCATTTCACCCAGCCCTGCGCGGCATGCGCCTCCGCCAGCGTATCGTCGAGTTGCAACGCTCGTTCAGCAGCTTCCTTGGATTTGGGCATAAAATCCATAGGCCCGGCGAATGCTGCTAACTCATGATAGGCATGCGCCAGTCCTGCGTATCCGAGGGAATAGGATGGATCTTTCTTAACTGATTCCTCAAAGTACTCCACTGCCTGTCTCATGCCCGGTTCGGTGAATTTGTTCCAGAAGTACAAACCCCGGAGATAGTCGTCGTACGCCTCAGGATCGACTTGCCGTTTTCGAGTCGCAGAGACGCTTCCCTGGAGCCTCAGCTTCGGTTGAATCTCGCTGACAATGCTATCTGCCACATCCTGCTGGAGCGACATGACTTCCCGTATGTCGCGGTCGTAGGTCTTCGCCCACAAGTGACGATCCGAACGCGCTTCCAGCAATTGCGCTGTGATCCGCACCCGGTTCCCGGAGCGAGTCACACTGCCTTCAACGACTGCGTCTACGTTCAATTCTTTTGCAATTTCAGGCAGTGGCTGCCGGGAACCCTTGTAATGCATGGCCGAGGTGCGCGAGATAACCCGTAAAGAATTGATTTGCGCCAGATCCGTGATGAGCGCTTCTGTCATGCCGTCTGCAAAATACTCCTGGTCGCTATTTCCGGAGAGATTCTCCAGCGGCAGGACCGCAAGTGAGCGAATTTGCGGCATGCCGGGAGCGAAAATCCGGCTGCGCATGCCGCCAATGTTGAACGCAAACACAGCGGCGACGAGTGCCGCAGCTCCCAAGGCCGGAACCCATGCACGCCTCCAGCGAAAGATCGTCGGCTCTTGGGGTATTACGCCGCTCTCGGGCGCGGGTGAGCCACTCGCTTCAGGTATTCGTTCAACCGGCGCGATGAACTTGTAGCCCTTGCCTAAGGACGTTTCCACAAACAGCGGCTGTTCGGGGTTGTCATGCAGCGCCGATCGGATTTTGCGAATGGCATTATTGATTCCATTCTCGGCATCAAAGAAGAAGTCCTTGCCCCAGATCTTCTCAATGATTTCTTCTCGCTTGACAAGGTGACCCTGGTTTTCAGCCAGCAGGATCAGCAACTCCATCGGCTTGCGCTCCAAACGCAGGCGATGCCCCGCACGACACAGTTCGAACTCTTCAGGATCGAGCTCGTAATCCCGGAAGCGCAGCTTTGCCGAAGACATCGAAACTTCCTGTGAGACCCAACGCGAGTATAGCTCCGTCCTTCGGCCCAGGGAACACACGAATTAGCCCCATCCATTCAAGCACTTATGCCGATAGGTGGAAGTGAGAAAAGCACAAGACCCCCGCGATTGACTTCCCTTCGCAAGCCGCCGAATCTTCCCCTCGCGCCGAGTGGCCGCCAAAACCGGAGAGTCGGCGAAACCAGAATCGAGGAACCATCATGGAAGGCACGCAGCCAAAAAGCCGATTGAACAAGGTGATGGAGATCTTTCTCTGGGCCATCGCGTTGGCAGTGTTGGCCGAGAACGTTTTCCTTTTCTTGCAGAACCGGCGCCTGAACGAAGCCTTAGCTCCCCAAATCGCGGCCGGCACGCAGTTGCAGATGCTTGCGGGTCTCGCGCTCGACGGGCGTCCGCAGCAAGTAACCCTTCCGGAATCAGGTTCCAACCTCCTCATCATCACCTTTTCCCCAGGCTGCCCAGCTTGCCAGGCAAATCAAGACGGCTGGAAGAAGTTGGCGAACACCCTCGAACTAAAAGGCGTCCGCGTGCTCTGGGTCAGCCGTGACCCAATCGAAATCACCAGGGACTACTGCTCTAAGCACGGCATACCACTTTCCGATGTGCTGGCCGACCCGCCCTACAGAACCTTTGCTCAACTCGGACTCGTGCGGGTTCCCAACACTGTGTTGGTGGGTGCCGAGGGCAGAGTGGAGAAGGTGTGGGCAGGCCGTCTGGACCACGCAGGCTGGAACACGATGTTTGCATATTTTGGCGAGCGGCAAGAGACAGCTTCTCCTCTCCAAAGCCAGGTTGGCGCCAACCCAACCGGCTGCGGGCCGGAGCTGTCCCAAACGTCCGTCAAGAGCTGTAAATAAGACATAGATGACAAGAAAGAAGAGGAAAAAGAAATGTTAAGGCGAATGCCGAAAGTGCTTTTACTCATGGCGCTCCTGGCAGCTTTCGTGGCCAGCAGCAGCGTGGCTTTTGGGAGGTCAAAAACATGCAGCTGTTACCGCTCGGGCGACCGACAACTTCTGCCTCAGGTTGGCTGTCACTTCGACCAACGCACTTTGCAGTGTGTCAATACCGGCTGCGGAGGGAATTGCTATTAATCCTCGCTAATCCCAAGCGGCCCAGAGTCCGCTAGCAGAGGGTTCACCCTGGATCGGAAGAATTTTTTAAGGAGATCCTAGATTATGGACAGACTAAAAAAGCGGTTTGCAATGCTCGTCATCCCGGTAGCACTAATTTCGTTTGGATCGTTCCTTCTGGCACAAGGGCCGCCCAATCCATGTGCAAAAACGTGCCAACAGATCTATGCGGAGACGGTGCAGAACTGTCACGGCGATCAGGCGTGCCTGGCCAATGCCCGTGCAGCAGTTCTGAACTGCCTCCATGGCTGCGGCGTGCCACGGTAATTGCGGATGCGGTCGTTGTGGACTCGCCTGAACCCATTGCGATCGCGCTGTTCTGACAATAGTGCCGCTGTGGCATGACTCCTGATGGCTCGTTCGGAGAATCGCGCCGACATCCGGCATAACGATGCGTGAGACGGGGCGGCCGGGATGGAACCTGTCTCGATGTCCTGTATATTACTGGTCATCGGTGAAATCGAAAGGGAGATCCTGGCTATGTTTGCTTGGCCGCGTTTGCCCGGCACGAAGATGGCAAGGGCCATCGGTTTTTTCAGAACTTATAAACGCATCATCGTTTTCTCGCTGGTCTTCGCTTGTTCTGCCTTAATACTTATCCACCCAGATGAGGAAGGGCGCTTCGCTGACCTGTTTTTGTTCGGCATCCTCGTGATGCTCATTGCCAGCCAGTTTTTCTGGATTCGCCGCGTGCGAGAACTAGGTAAGAAGCTAATCTCGAGCGAACACTGGCGCAAAGGCTTGGGGGCAGTTGGGTTGCTGGTCTATCTTTTCCTGCTCGCCTTCAATCTGTTCACTTGGACTACCGAGAGCAATAAGGGTTCTGGATTGACCCTCCGGGCAGCCTTGCTGGACGCGCCAATTTGGTTGTGGTTAGTGGGTTCTTTCTTTGGATTCTTGATCGCATTATTATTGGGGACTTTCGATCGCGTCGCGCGCGCGGTAGGTTGGACTTTTAAGAAATTGATAATTCCTCGCGAACCCAAGTCACCCTCCCCCGGCAGGCGGAGGTTCCTCGAGCAAACGGCAAAGGTTGTGAGCGCTGCCCCCTTTGTTGCAGGCGCTTATGGACTTTTCTATGGCCGGCTTAACCTCGAAACCACCCATCAGCGGATCAAGCTCCGGCGCCTGCCGAAGGCTTTTGGAGGTTTCCGTATCGTCCAGCTTTCCGACCTTCACATCAGCCCCTTCATGACCGCCGAGGAGATTCGCAGGTACGTTGCTATCGCGAACCAATTGGAGGCGGAACTCGTGGTGCTTACCGGTGACTTCCTCACCTGGGATCCAACAGCAGAAGGAGCGGTGGTGCAAACGCTTTCAGCTCTCAAGGCGCCATTCGGCGTTTTCGGCTGCCTCGGCAACCATGAGATTTACACTGAGACCCAGGATTCCATCACGCGCCTCTTTGCCGCGGAGGGCATTCACATCCTGCGTCAAGCACGCATGTCAGTCCAAATGGGGGTCGATGCGCTCAACTTGATCGGCGTGGACTTCCAGGGTCGCCACGGTCCACCTTTGCCACCGGATGCTTACTTGCGGGGAGTCGAGCGTCTGATGATGCCGGACACGGTCAACATCCTCCTCACCCACAACCCCAACAGTTTCGACCGCGCCGCCCAGTTGGGCATCGACTTGAGCCTGGCCGGGCACACCCACGGCGGCCAGTTGTCGCTCGAGTTCGCCCACCGCGGCCTCGCGCTCGGCCATTGGGATTACCCCTATTTCAGCGGATGCTACGAAAAAACAGGCAGCCAGCTCTACGTCAACCGCGGGATCGGCACCATCGGCTTCCCCATCCGGCTCGGCGCCCGGCCGGAAATCACCGTATTTGAACTTGCGCGCACGGTGTGACGCTGAGAAGACGATTCGTTCAGCTTTGGACACGACGACCCGCTCGCGGTCCGCGAGGAGCCTTGCGCTACGCGACAGCCGCGCCAGCGGCTTAGTCCTGGTCGGCAATTCGGAAGCGGACCGACTACCGCTTGCTAAAGAAGCTCAATGATTTCCGCTTTCCAGGGACGCTTGCCCAAATCGACCAAAGCTAGGGTAACGGGGAGCTGAAACCGTCTGGGTCCGGCACTCCCGGGATTCAGGTACAAAACACCTCGTCGCTCCGATTGTTCCGGCTGGTGAGTGTGCCCGCTAATGAGGAAATCGAATTTCGCTGCGTCCGGGCGCAAGTCCAACTCATCGAGATTGTGCAGCACGTAGAAACTGGCGCCGCCCGCTTCCAGTACCATGGTGAGCGGCAGTTGTTGCGCCCAGGTGCAGGTATCGACGTTGCCTCGCACGGCGAAGACCGGCGCGATGCGTTTCAACTTGTCCAGGATTTCCGGACGGCCTACGTCACCAGCGTGGAAAATCAGGTCCACGCCGCGGAGGGCGCGTTCCGCTTCGGGGCGCAAAAGACCATGAGTGTCCGAGATGATTCCGACTCGCAATTGCGGCTCCTTAGGTGCTCCTTCCAGCCTGGCTGGCGTCTAATCCTTTTCGCGGTATTCCTCAGGCACATCTTCTTCGGAGACCTCCCGGGTGTGAACTTCGGACTGATCCGGGTCGGGGGCATTTTCGACCCCATTCAAAACTTCGGCCTCAAACGATTGTCCTTCTTCCAACAACTCTTCCACGCTCTGTGAGTTCGCCGAGGTGTTGGCAGTCAGGCCCTGTGTGTCACCGGACTGGCCACCAGAACGCGCTCCTAATCCTCGTTGCTCATAGGCCACGAAGGCAGCGGCATTCGCCCGGCCCCGCTGGGTGCGCCGCCGTGGTTTGGGCTTCGCGACATGCTTCTTCCTCATTCCCTTTGCAGTGGGCTTGGTTTTGCGCTGGATGGATTTGCGCGATTTGGATTTCTTGGGTTTTGCCCGTTTGGCTGCCATGGATCTGACCTGCCTTTGGTGAGTGTACCACCGTGAAGTTCATATATCCGTGACGAGCAGATGACTGGAATTTGCAGGCGCGAGCACTATAATGCTCACAGAAGAACGTGTTAAACGCTGCTGCAGAAAGAGCCCTTTCGGCGGCCACGTTAGGGGGAGTCCTTCACGCCATGAAGAAACAAGAATTGCGTAATCTAGTGGAAGAAGTCGGGCTGGTCCCGGTGATTCGTACTTCCTCCGCCGAAGATGCCCGCTTCGCCGTGGAGGAAGTGGCGCATGGTGGAATTCCCATCATCGAGGTCACCATGACCGTTCCCGGCGCCATCGAGGTGATCCGCGAAATTGTCAAGAGCGTGCCCAATGTCATCATTGGCGCGGGGACGGTTCTGGACGTAATGACCGCGCGCGAATGCATAAACGCCGGGGCGCAATTCATCAGCAGTCCGGCGCTGGATGTCCCCACTGTGCAATTCGTGGCGGAAAATCCGGACGTCGGTATGATGAGTGGTGCGTTGACTCCCACCGAGATTTGGGCCGCATGGAAGGCCGGCTCTGATTTTGTGAAGATTTTCCCGTGTTCCCTGGTCGGGGCAGACAATTACATTCGCACGCTGCGCCGGCCCTTCCCCGACATTCCCTTCATCGCCGGGGGCGGCGTAACACAGCAAAATGCGGCTCACTATCTCCTTGCCGGGGCGACTGCCCTGAGCGTGGGCAAGGAACTCATCCCGCGTGAATCGATGCTATTGCACAAGCCCGATCGCATCCGTGAACTGACGCGGCGCTTTGCGGGAATTGTAAAGAGTACGCGCGCGCGGATGATGGAATCCCAGGCGCAGGTCGCCGGGTCCCACTAGGCAGGGGATTTTTGCCTCAGATTTTTAGAATTCCACGTGCAATCGGAGTGTCGGCACAACCACCGGGCCGCGGTCGCGGTTGTAGCCGGGGTTCGCGATATATTGAAGGCCGGCTGCGGGGAAGATACCTCTCCACAGGTGCAGGGTGTAATAGGTCTCGATGACGTTCTCGCGCCCATAATTCAACTTGCCGTCACCGAGCAGGTATCCGAGGCCACCATAGCCAAGATAGCGGGCATGCTCATGGTTGATGCCATCGCTGACAAAAGCTACTCCCAGGTGGTCTGCGCGGCGGCCCCATCGCGAGCCGTTCCCGCCGACACCCACTTGCCAGGTCTGGTCCACTTCCGTATAGGCAAACGATTCGTGCTGCCCCTCGTTCCAGCCCCAGCGTCCGAATAAACCGAGCCAGTTCGTCAGCGGCTGCTCGAGATTTACACCGAAGCCGTATTTAATGGTGGTCTGCAAAGGATGCGCGGTGATTTCTGGCACAGGCGTAGTGGGATTGGCTAGCCACTCATCGACTTGCTGGCGGTAATCGCCCATGTTGGCGTGGTTGACGTAATTCAGCAGCCGGAGCACGGCCGGACGTTTCCCGACGACGCGGCCGTGCAACTCGAATTCGATGTTTTCCGAGTGCGCGCGGCTGACATCGGCGTCAAGATGAATGCCATTGGCCACTTTGGGCATTAGTCCTTCCGCGAAACGGATGGCGTAATTGCGATCGTGATACTCAATCAAGGCGGCAAAAGTGAAGCCGCGCGTGTCGGCGGCGTAGTCGTAAGCGCCGTTGTTATCGACGGCCCAGTTCATGAACTGATATTGAGAGTCAGTGCCGTAGGTGTTGAGGTCGAAAAAATCGACCAAACTGAATTTGCCGAAGCGCACTTCCAGCCGGCGCTCCGGTAGTTCGCGGAACAGAGAGAAGGGGTTGCGCTCCGCAACCACCTTTTTGCCCCCAAGCGGAATGATCTGGTGCCACATGAGCCGCGCCACATAGGGAGCCTTGCTGAGGGTTGGATTGCGCACTACGTCGAGATTGGGAAAAGCAGCAACGCCAAGGGCCTCGGCGAGGCCGTGGCCACCGGTCTCCTGCACGTCGCACAAAAACTCGGTTGACTCCGTGGCGCGCCAACCCGTGAACAGCGTCAGAACGCGCGATGTGGCGTCTTGAGCTTCCGGCGTGAGGCTGTTCTTTCCCTGATATGGAGAGTGAAAATCAGGGTGCCACTGGGAGATGAAATTGGCTTGCCCGGACACCCACCAGCGGTCCCATTCCGCATGCGGAACCATCGTGGTCAAGGGATCATCGGTGGGAATCGCGGGCGGATCGGCCTCCGCGGAGGGCGTGTTGGTGGCAGCAGAATTTTCCTGCGCGTGCACTGCAACGCCCCAGAAGAAGCACAGGCACAAAGCGGACCTCAACCACGGCATAAGCGAGGCATAACCGCGTGTGCCAATCCCATTTGGATACTTGCCGGTCATGAGTGATGCACCGTGATCTCAACGGTCATCGGTTGTTTCAGTCTCTGAAATGCCGAGGCCCCTCCCGGTTCATCCAGTGCGCCCTCCGTCAAAAGTTCCGCTTGAGAATTCAGGGCAAATTCCCGCTCAAAGCAGCGCATCTCGCGGTCGATCCAGACAGCAACCAGAGGCGAATCCTCTGTCTGGGCGCTGCGAATCCATCGGCAATAGATCGAGGATGCCCGAGGGGGCGTGTCCTTTTGATGAATAATCTGTAACATCATGAGCACTTCTCTCCAGCCCATTCTTGGGCGCGCCTGAGGCGTTGCGGGGCAGCACCGGCGGCCGGCGAGAGGGGGAAAGTGCCCCGTTCAGCGGCGCAATGCGCGGTGACAAGCCCGGCAGCAGGTTCTAGGCGGCACGGGGTCTTTTGTGTACGATTCCATAAGCTTTGGCGAATCGGACATGGCGCGGAATCCGGTTGCGGACGGCGCTGTTTCTTTGTTACCATACCCCCCTAGGGTAGTCAACCAAAATGTCACAACTCACACGCGAAAAACTCGATCTGGTTGCCCGCACCAAAAAAATAATCGGTCAGCTCGAATCCACGCTCCGCGCCATTCAGGAGGATGCCCACTGCGCCGACGTCCTCCAGCGCCTGGCGGCCGCCCGGGGCGCCACCAACAGTCTGATGGCCGAACTGATGGAGGACCACATCCTGAATCACATGCCGCGCAAAACGAAGTCTTCCGCAGAGGCGGCTGAAGATTTGATCGAGATAGTGCGCACGTATCTGAAGTAAGTGTGCGACGCTCGCGCGTCAGGGCTGCCGTTCCGCGATTTGCAAGCCGTTCACGCGCGCGTGTTCGATCGTCAGTCCCCAGTGAAGATGCGGCCCGGTCACTCGCCCAGTGGCACCCACCTTGCCGATTTCCTCCCCCACTTTCACCGTTTCGCCAGATTGGACCTCGATTTCGGAGAGATGTGCGTAGAGGGTGTAAATACCGTAGCCATGATCGAGGACCACGGTGTTCCCGGAGTAGTAAAGCTCCTCGGCGAGGACTACCTTACCCGATTGTGAAGCGAAAACGGGCGTGCCGGCTGGGGCTGGGAAATCGACCCCAGCATGAGGTGAGCGTGCCTGACCGTTCAAGATGCGGCGCCGTCCGAAATTTCCCCCTGTGGTTACGTCCTTGAGCGGCAGGCGGAAATTGCCATCCCAGAGCCGTTGCGGAGTGACCGTGTCGTAGATTGCGCGCATTTTCTTTTGATCTTCCTCGGCGCGCTTTTGCTGCTCGGGGTCCGGCTGGACGAACTGGTTCTCCACCGTCAGGCGCTCGGTGGGAAACTTGCCGGCACGCACGGTGATGAACACGCTGCAGATCACCGCATCTCCTTCAGGTCCCGGCCAAGAGACTTTCCATTCGTAGTGCCCAGGCGGTTTTTCGAGGTCGACGCCCAGAAGTCCGTGCAGCGTGGCCGACTTTTCATCCTCGCGCCACAATGGGGTGCTGCGCCCGTTCCATTCACTCGAAATCGAGGTCAGGGTTTTGGCACTTCGAACCTCCGTAAGCAACAGAGAACCCTGAGCAGAGACGCCTGCGCTGACCTTCAGGATGATGCCGCCGGCGCAACTTTTGCGAACCTGGCCTAATGCCTGGGTGGGAACCAAGGCGGCGAGGAGACAAATCACTGGTAACCGCAGGAAAGACAGCCTTCGTACTAGGACAGGTAGCATACTGGGAGTAGGATACCGCGCTCCAAGGCTGTTGAAAAACATCTCACATAACCAAGTATAGGTGACCGTCGTCACAGAATTTCTCCCCCGATTACCGGAAAATAATGTTCGCGATGGCCAGACGATCTCTCTAGTGGTCTTGATCGTCGCGCCCGTGGGCTGGACCGTCAACTGGCCCATATTCGGGTGTCAATGCCAGCACTCTCGGGCAGCAGTTCTGGTGCCGGCAGGAGCTTCACCTGCCTACCAACCTGAACCTTCCCCTTCGCGCCACAACTGCTGCCCACCAGAGAGCCTGAACCCACCGCGTTCCTTCAATTCTGCTGAGCGAAGGATTGCACTACCTCCAAATAGGGTATGAAGCGCGTCAGTAATTGGGGCGAGCACTGCTGCGCTGGGCCACTTGTAATTTGGCTGGGGTTGAGTGGGGCGGATGACTACATCTTGAGGCCGAGAACACGGACCAGCTTTTCTTCCAACCTTTTCAACTCCAACTCTCGAGCGTGTTCTTCGCGGGTTCTGTCGTTCAAAGCCTCTTTCAGCAATTCCAGGTTCAACCGCAACTCCATTTGGCGGAGCGCCAGCCGACCGAGGGCATTCAGCGCTTCCTTCTGGTCCACTTCGAGCTCGCGGGGCTCGCGGTCCAAAACACAAAGAGTGCCGAGGGCAAAACCATCCTCATTAACGAGGGGAGTGCCCGCGTAAAAACGAACGTGGGGTTCTCCAGTCACAAGAGGATTCTCGCGGAACCTCGGGTCTTGTAAGGTATCGGGGACGATGAAAAGATCACTCTGCTGGATGGCGTGGGTACAGATGGAAATCTCCCGCGGAGTTTCCCGGATCTGGACACCGAATCTGGATTTGAACCACTGGCGATGATCGTCGACCAAGGAGAGCATGGCCATGGGCACTTTGCAGATGTGCGCGGCCAGAACGACCAGATCGTCGAACGATTGCTCGGGTTCACTGTCGAGGATGGCGTAACGGTTGAGCGCGGCGACGCGGGCCGCCTCCGTGCTGGTAATCGGTGCAGGCATGAGCACCTCCGAAATCCTGCCAAAAGGGACGAAGCCAGGTCGGGCGGAAATCATACTCCAGTGAAACGCGAAAGGACAGAAATTCATAAAGAAAGAAACCGCGACCTCTATTGGAATTACTACTCCGGGAATGGCATCATCCAAGCGGCGGGAAGCAGAGCGAAGAGTGTCTACGGAGGATAGGTGAAAGCTATGATGGCGACAAAGAGGAAAGCCGCTGCACTGGTTGTGCTGGCCGGAACGTTGCTGGCGATGCCGGGCACGCATGCGCAAAAATCCTCACCAGGAGTGCAGGACCGGGAGAAGGAGCGGCGCAGCCTGGCGATTAATTTGGTTCGCGCGATCAATGCCGCCGAAACCAACTACAAGAGCAAGCAAGGCGCGTATGTCAATTGGGAAACCCTACTGGGCAACGGTGACTTCGGGGATAAAGGAACAAAGTGGTCCTCGGAATCTTTTCCAACCGTGGCTCACGCGATGTACGGCCGGGGACCGGAAATTGTGCCGGGCTGGAAACTGCGGCTGAGCATTTCGAAGCAGGGGAACGCTTACGATCTGCTGCTCGAGGACGTGAGCGATCCCAAGTGCGGCTACGCGGTGGTCAGCGACGAGCGAGGCGTGATCCGGCAAAGCAAGACGATTGATTGTGCGACCTGAGCTGACCCACAGCGGCGGGCGGGACGGCATCTGCGCCGGGATGGCTTTCAGTCCGCCGAGGAGAGCTGTCCCAGTTCTGCAGACCGGTGGCGGAACGGCTTTATTGAAAAGTACTTGTGACGGCACGGCTCGCAGCGGTAGGCCGGAACGCGCAGGAAACGCCACAAAAACGAAAGCGGGGAATTCACGTGGTCGGGAGAGATGCGCTTCAGCTCCGGATTGCCGCAGAGGGGGCAATGGGCGTGGAGAGAATCGTTAAGGGGCATGAGGCGGGCATAAAAGCGTGACTCGCACTTGCGGCAACGCCATGGATAGACGCCGAAGCCGCTGAGGACGTAATCCACAGCGAATTGCCGACGCGAACGTCTGGCGTCCTTGGTTTTGCAGACGGGGCAGGTCATCTGGATACCACGGAACCTTTCCAATTGGCCTGAGCATAAGGCATGGGGCAGCGGCAGGCAATAGCCACGAGGGATATACTTCGTAGGTATAATAGCACCAGTAGAGAATGCTACTTTCGGGGGAAGAGGACCATGCCGGGGTACACGGAAAAGCATGCCAGAGCGGGTATCCAGGCCAAATTGCCGAAATTAGAGGTATGGCCCAACCAATTCCCGGGCTACGTCATCACCACCCGCTATCCGGAATATACGTCCGTGTGCCCGAAAACGGGGCTCCCCGATTACGGCACTATTACCATTCAGTACAAGCCACGGAAGGCCTGTATTGAACTGAAATCCCTGAAAATGTATCTGCTTGCTTACCGCGATTTGGGCATTTTTTATGAGAATGCTGTGAACAAGATGCTTCACGACATTGTCTCGGCGGTGCGGCCGGAGTGGTGCATCGTCAAAGGCGAGTTCACTCCACGCGGCGGACTGAACACCACGATTTTTTCCCGCTGGCCGGAACTCTCCGAACAGCCGAGGCGCAGACCGAAGTAACGGAACGGAATGCCATTCGGGCAGCGGGATTGGACATGCTGGGCCGCCCGTTGGATAATCTTGAGGGCAGAGACCCATAAACTTAACTGTCCATTCTGAGGAGGGAGAAACATGAGCATTTCTCCAAATGTACCGAGCCCGGAAGAGTCCTATCATTACGAAAATGTAGGAACGCCGCGGTGGATTATCGTGGTGTTCGGGGTGTTGGTCGCGGCACTGGCTGGGATCGCTTATGCCGGGTATTCCGTGCAGGCGCGGCTGCAACAAGCGCTATCCAAGGATCAGGAACAGAGCAAGATTCTGAGCGCGCAACTGGAGCAAGCCAACACGCGCATTGCCAACCTAGCCGGTCAACTGGAAGTGACCACGGAGAAGATGGGTATGACCCAGGCGCAACTGGCGGACGCGAAGAGCCGCGCCGAAGCTATCCGCAAGCAGCAGATTGCGTCCGATCAGAAGTTGACGCAGCAAATTACTTCGGCCCAAAAAGAAAGCGAAGAAAAGATTGGGGCGGTGGCAACGGATGTCACTGGTGCGAAGAAGGACATCGAAGCCACGCGTACTGATCTGGAAGCCACGAAATCCAAGCTGGAGAGGGCTACCGGTGACATGGGCGTGATGAGCGGCTTGATCGCACGCAACCATGACGACCTGGAAGAACTCAAGCGCAGGGGCGACCGCAACTACTACGAATTTACCATCCAGAGGTCCAAGGCGGCACAGCGTGTTGGGCCAGTGCAGATTGCGCTGTCGAAGACGGACCCGAAGAAGTCCAAGTACACCATGACCGTGTTGGTCGATGACAAGCCCATCGAGAAGAAAGACAAAACCTCGGGCGAACCCGTGCAATTCTATGTGAAGGGCTCCGCGCGCATGACGCCTTATGAAATTGTGGTGTTTGATGTCGCGAAGAACCAGATTACCGGCTACCTCTCCACGCCCAAGGATGCCGGCGGCCCAGCCAAGTAACCGCCGCTGAAAAATCAACGGTAGAGGGCCGTTCTCACTAAATCAAGAAGCCCTGTTCCCGGTTCTGGAAACTTGCCCGGGGACAGGGCTTCTGAGTTTCCTGGCACGGGGCTACGATTCTAGAGAAGCCTTGTATTGCCGGATGGAGGATTTCCGCCATGCATCCAGAACGATTTTTCCGCACACTCTTTCTGTTGTTTGTCGCTGCAATGCTCCTTCCCGCGCATGGCGCGGCACAATCATTTGTGGACCCGGGCCAACTCCCCGCTCGCACCAGCTTCTATCTGTTGTGGCGGGGGACCCCCACGGGCGAGGTTCGCAAGAGCAACTCGCTGTATGCGCTCTGGGACGACCCGCAATTCTCCTCGGCACGCGCCGCTCTCTTTGAATCATTTTTGAGCGACACGCAAAGCCAAAAGAACAAGCCCGCGGTCAGCGGCGAGGATCTTGCGCAGTACGTGACGCTGTTGGACAACGCCTTCCTGATCGGCTATCAGCGTGGTCCTGTCCAGCATGCCGGAGTGAAAACTGCGGCGGCGAAGACTGCTCCCCCTCCGGCGTGGAACGGGATGTTTTTTATTTACGACCGCTCCGGAAAAGAGGAATTGCTGTCCAAAGCGGTTATGCAAATGCGCGGAACAGAAAAGGAAATTCCCAAGTTGACAGAGGTAACCGTGGCGGGCGTATCGGCGCTGAAGGTGGAGCGCAAAACCGGTATCACGTATTGGGCGGAATTCGGCAAGTACGCGGTTAGCGCAAACGAACTGAAGATTTTTGAAGATATTTTGAATGTGGCGAATGGCAAGCCCGGCAACAGCGCGCTATCCCAGTCGGCTGCATTTCAGGAGGCAAAGCCACTGCTCAACGGCGGCGTGATGGAATTCTTCCTGAGCGTACCTAGCCTGACGGAACTCGGGCTGGATTCACCGAATGGTCCCGCGGCACAGGTGACGCCGTTTCTGAGTGCCCTAAAACTGGAATCGATCCATTCCCTTGCGGGGCATATTTCCCTGGAGGGCGCAAAGACGCGCGTCAGCGGAGCTATCCTCGGAGACACGACACACGGAGGGCTGTTTGACATCTGGGCTGATGGCCAGGCCAATCCGGTTTCGCTCGGTTATCTTTCCGCAGACACTATTTATTACGGCGAATCGCAATTTAACCTGCCGGGGATCTACAACACCGTGAAACGTGCGTTCGCGCAGGCTGGGGGCAATGCGTCCCAGGCCGCCAATCCCCTCGAGGCGATGGCAGAAACGCGCCTGGGCATGCCCTTGCCGGATGCACTCGGGCTGACCACGGGTGAGATCGCTTACCTGCAAACGAGTCCCACTCTGGATGACAGCCAGAAAATCTATATTCTGGGCATCCGGAATAAGCCGGATGCGCTGAAATTGACGCGCACGCTCATGGGGGATCGCATCACATCCGAGCGGAACGAAGGTGACACTACGTTCATGAAAATTTCGCTACAAGGCGGGCAGGGTTCTGCGGGTGTTGCGCAGTGGAAATTCTACTACCTGGCGATGACGCCGACGCTCCTGTTTGGTTCGTCGAAAAGCGAAACGCTGCGCAAATACGCGGGGCATGCGCCAGCGAACTTGGATGGTGCCTTGTCGAAGAACATGCTGGCTGCGCGAGCGCAATACCCGGAAAAGCTGAATGGGTTTACCTATTTCGATTTTCAGAAAGTAGATTGGGCCGGTTTGAAAGCAAAATGGGTGGGGGAAGCAGTTAAATCCACCCTCGGCGCGAAGACTGCGGACGCCGCGAAAATGGACAAGAAGGTTGGGGATTGGCTGAGTCAGGTGAACCCCGAAGTTTTCCCGCGGCATTTGCACACTCTAAGCGGGGCTTCTTGGAAAGACGCCAAGGGAGTCCACTTTGACCAGTGGTTGGACTAACATTCGCTGTGAAAGCTTGCGGGGAGTGCGCTGGGTTCACGCGGGAGTTCTCCTCTGGCTGGTGGTTCACGGAATCTCCGCGATAGCCCAGGAACAAAGCGCACCTTCCGGAAGAAGCATTCGCGTCGACGTGAACCGGGTAAATGTCGGCATCGTCGTCACCGATTCCAAAGGCAAATTTGTGGAAGGCTTGCGGCGCGAGGATTTCCAGATTTTTGACAATGGAGCGCTGCAGCAAATCACGGATCTTGCCTCCGTGGATGCACCCGGCCAGGTTCTGCTGCTCATGGAAGCCGGGCCGGCGGTCTACTTCCTGCAAGACACACATCTCCTGGTGGCCAATTCCCTGCTCCACGGACTTTCGGCGGAAGACCGTGTCGCGATCGCGCGCTACACCGACGCGCCAGCCGCGCTGCTGGATTTTACAACCGACAAGCGCGCCGCGGAGGCGACTCTGGACCAGATTCAATTCAATCTGGGCTATGGCGAACTCAATCTGGCAAAGAGCCTGAACACGGTGTTCGATTGGCTGGCCCGCGTCTCCGGAAAGAAAACGATTGTGCTGCTCTCCACGGGGCTGGATACTTCGCCGGCGGCAGACATGGAGTTGCTCCTTCCCCGCCTGCAGACCAGCGACGTGCGGATTCTTTCCGTCTCCATGAGTGGGCCACTGCGCAACGGCAAGCGCGGCAACAGGCAACAGATCCAGCAAACACAGCAGGAGTTTGAAAAAGCCGATGCGTGGCTCAGAAATTTGGCGGAGGCCACGGGCGGCCGTGCTTATTTCCCGGAAAACACGAAAGCGTTTCAGGAAACATACCGGGAGGTGGCCCAGCTCGTGCGCCACGAGTACAGCGTGGCGTTCGCGCCTCCAGCGGCAGACGGTTCAGTACATTCGATTGAAGTGGAAGTGGGTTCGATTCCGGACAGCGCGAAGAACAAGGCCCCGGAATACCGGGTCGATCATCGCAAGGCTTATACGGCGCCAAAACCGGCGGAGTGATCGAAGGTATGAAACGTCTTCAGTCGAAATCCTTCATCGTTTTGGCCATTTCGCGCAATCGTTCGTCCACGCGCGAGAAGACGGTGCCTTCGTCAAACTTGCCGGAACCATTCCGTAGCCCGGCGGGTGTGCCGGTAAGAAGTTCGACGCCCTGCTCGACACGCGCGATTGGCCAAATATGGAATTTTCCGCTGGCCACGGCGTCCAGCAAATCCTCGCGTAGCATCAGATCGTCCACATTGGCCTGTGGAATCATCACGCCTTGGGTGCCACTCAAGCCCTGGACCCGGCAGACGTCGAAGAAGCCTTCGATTTTTTCATTTACGCCGCCGATGGCCTGGATATCACCACGCTGATTGATGGAACCGGTGACGGCAATGTCCTGGCGCAGGGGAAGTTCCGAGAGAGCTGAAATCAGAGCATAGATTTCCGTGGAACTGGCGCTATCGCCATCCACGCCCGAATAAGATTGCTCGAAGCAGATGCTGGCCGTGAGAGAGAGCGGCTTGTCCTGGGCGAAGCTGGAGCGCAGATAACCAGCGATAATGTGCACGCCTTTATCGTGGAAACGGCCGCTAAGATTGGATTCGCGCTCGATGTTGATGAGCCCGGCTTTTCCGAGCCCCACGCTGGCGGTGATGCGCACGGGCTTGCCGAAGGAGTAACCGCCAATTTCCAAGACGCTGAGGCCGTTGACCTGGCCGGCTTGGGAGCCTTCCAGGTTCACGAGCAGTGTCCCCTCCTGCATCATTTCGCGGATGCGCGTCTCAATCAGGTTGTGACGCTCCACCTTTGAGGCTATCGCGGCACGCACATGAGCCGCCCGGACCACATTTTCCCCGGCAGCCGCAGCGGCATAATGCGCCTCGCGGGCAAGATCTGCTATGTCCACGAAGCGCGCCGTGACTTTGCTGCGGCGGCCGGCCTTGCGCACACCGTACTCGAGGATGGCCGCAAAAGCGCCGCGGTCGAACGGAAAGAGGTTTTCCTTTTCGCTGAGCGTGCGCATGCGCCCGGCATATTCCTCGATGACCCCGTCGCTCATGGCCATCTCTTCATCAAACTCGACGCGCAC
>Ga0187803_10000096_pt1 | contig 35993 bp, 26 predicted proteins | sample NC_wetland_sal_i_2_FD_132425 | JGI IMG/M metagenome (GOLD analysis project Ga0187803, IMG submission 132425) | Wetland sediment microbial communities from Neuse River Estuary, North Carolina, USA - Control_3 | ecosystem: Environmental > Aquatic > Freshwater > Wetlands > Sediment | place: USA...
GCCGGCCACGCGCACCGAGCGGGAGTAGACGATGCCGCTCATCGAAATCACGGCGATGTCCGTGGTGCCGCCGCCAATGTCCACCACCATGTTGCCGCTGGGCTCTTCAATGGGCAGCCCGGCGCCGATCGAAGCGGCCATGGCCTGTTCCACCAGGAAGACTTCGCTGGCGCGGGCGCGGTAGGCGGAGTCCTGCACGGCGCGCTTTTCCACCGGCGTGATTTCGCTCGGCACGCCGATCACGATGCGCGGGTGAACCAGCAGGCGCCGGTTGTGCGCCTTCTGGATGAAATAGGTGAGCATCTTCTCGGTGACCTTGAAGTCGGCGATCACGCCGTCCTTCATGGGCTTGATAGCCACCACGTTGCCCGGGGTGCGGCCGAGCATTTCTTTGGCTTCGCGGCCGACGGCCACCACTTCGCCCGTGTTCTTGTTGATCGCAACGATCGAGGGCTCGTTTACGACAATCCCTTTTCCGCGCGCGTACACCAGCGTGTTCGCCGTCCCCAGATCGATAGCCAAATCCGAGGAGAACATGCTGAACAACGACCGCATTCCGTAACCGTTCTTGCTCATCCTCCCTCTCTCTTGCTGGGTAGCACCGGCGTTGTATCTCTCATCGCTCGCCCGCTTCCGACCGGGACGAACGGAAATTCTATTCTACGGGACAACGATGGAAATCCTCTTCGTGGCCGTTCCCCCGCGCCGGTTCTGTCCCACGATCACCAGGGTCTGGCTGCCGCGAGGCATGGGTGGCGTGAAGTAGAGGAATTTTCCGTCTTTATCGATCTGGGCGACGGGCTGGCCGTTCACCATCAGCGCCGCTCCCGGCTCCGTCTGTCCCCGAATTTCAACTACGGCGCCATGGAGCTGCGTGCTCTCCACCTCCAGCAGCATTTCCTGGGTCTTGCCTTCCGCCGCCAGCGTAAACTTGAATGCGTCGCTTGGCTCGCTGGTGCGGTTCTTCGCGTCGGTGGCGATTACTTCCCAGAAGTAGTCGGCGGCGTCGGGCATGGTGAGCTCGGCCGACGTGGTCGTCGACTGTTTTTCGGCCACGATCCGGGAGAACATGGAGGTGCTGCTGACCCGCAGAGTGTAACGCACTGCTCCAGCCACCGCCTTCCACTCGAATTTGACGGGCGTGTGCGCCGGGTCCGCCACGATGATGGGCTGCAAATTGCCGGGGGCCACCAGGTCCGGCGGCGAAAGAACTTGCGATTTGGTGACCGGCCCGCCGGGAGTAAACGTGGCGCGCTCGTAACGGCCCAGTTCGACGCGTTCCTGCCCGCGCGACAGTTCGGCCTCGCCGTTGGAAACCGTGATTTCGTTCTGCTTGGTATCCGGGTCGCTGCGCACGGACGCGCGGCTGTTGGGCTGAATGCTGGCCACGGACTGGTCAGCCGGGAAGCGGACCTCTGCGTGCGAGCCGGTGGTCTCCGAGCTGCCGGTGGAAAGATCGAGCTGGCCGTTGGTAATGGCCACGCCCACGCGCGTGGGACGGTCCGGGCCGACCGTGTTTTCTTCCACCAGAATCAACGTGTCGTTTTTCACCGTGTAGGTGGTTCCGTCCGCAAAGGTGAGCCGCGCGACGCCGTCCGAGCCGGTCTGAATCAGGTCGCCCTTGTCGAGCGACATGCGGTAGTCGGCGGACGCCCACTGCGTGGTGTTTACTTTCTTCACCTGGACCCTTCCGTCCAGGTTCACGAACCTTGCCTGCGTGAGCATCGGAGCGGCTGGCCCGCTCGGGCCTCCGGTCATCGCATGCGTGGCTTTCTCTACCCACGAGCTCATGCGCTCGGGAACGGCGATGTAGAGCCCGGCACAAACCATAGCCAGGACCGCCAGAGTAAGCAGGATGACAGTCTTGTAGGTGACGGTCGTCCAGTAGATCTCGACCGGTCGGATCTTCGGCTTTTGCGGCTCGGCTTGTTTCGCTTCGGTCACAAGACACTCGTCCAAAATCGCACTCTATACCATAGCCTTCAAAATGCCCGCAATCAAACCGCGCGGTGCCCAAACCGCCAGCGCCACTCGAGCGCTGTAGTGCACCTTGCAGCGCAGGAACGATTTTGCATTCGATACGGCGAGCTGCCGGGGTAGGGCCGAGAACTTTTGCGGTAGAATGAGGCCACGGGGCCGTAGCTCAACTGGATAGAGCGAGAGTTTCCTAAACTCTAGGTTGGCGGTTCAAGTCCGCCCGGTCCCGCCATCTGGAGGTTGGAGGCTGGAAGGAAACGACCGCTCCAGAGCGCATGGTTCATTCCAAACGCCCGCTTCGCCGGTGCACCCACCCAAGGGAAATCGAACCGCGAGTGGGTGACTGACAAATGAAAAAGCCCTCCAGCAGGAGGGCTTCCTCGAAAAAAGATCAATCGAACCGGAAAACGATCAGGCGTAGCGCCGGATTCCACCCATCGCCAGCATCGCAATGCCCACAGCCAGCAATGTCAGTGTGCTGGGGTCATAGGTGGGAGTAATAACCGTAGGATTCCCCAAGCCGGAGAGGTCATCGCTGGGCAAGCCAACGCCGATATAAATCTCGGTACTGTTCGCAAACCCTGGAATACCGGTGAAATCAAGCGCCCACACAGTTGAACTGCCACTTCCAGTGCTGGATATCGAACAGCTAAACCCAGTGGTGGAACCCGAAACTAAGCACGACGTAAACGTGCCCGAGGGGTTGGAATCGGGAATGTCCAGAACCAAGTTCGTGATAGCGCTGCCCGTGTTGTTCGTAATCGCCAAGCAGTCCTTATATCCGGAAGCCAGTTCGCCCGGCGGGACAGGACTAGTCCCCGTAGTTCCGTTGTAGTAAGGCGAGCACGTCTGCCAAGTCATGCTGTAGGGGCTATTTGAACCATAAGGCAGGTAATAGGAGAATGGTCCTCCGCCAGTCGTGGGATCGTCGAGAATGGCGTTGATGCCACCCGCCCACGCGGGACTTGACATCGCCCCTAGCACCGCCAATACGATCATTGCTCTCAAAACTTGCTTTAGCATGTCCGCTCCACAGAGATACGAAACTAAGCAATGATAGAGCTTCTGGCAGACTAGTCAATCGAAAAATTGAGTACTAGTACTCTCATTTTTCAACGACTTGCGGGCATTTCCAACGAACCGAAAAGTTCTCATCATCTGCCAAAAAGTCCCCAAAATTTTCCCTAGATAGGTGATTCGACACTCCATTTTGAGCCGTGTGGAGAGTGAACCAGAGTCTACCTTGCCGGGCGGGCAAGCCCCGCTCCTGTGGAAATCCCTTCTCCGTACCAAGGACGTTTCGGGATCAACGCACTTTCGCGTATGCAGCTTTCGCCTCTTTGAGGACCGGAATATCCGGGTCCGGGTTCTGCCACACGCTGAAGAAATCATCGAATGCCTTGCGTGCCGCGTCCTTATCACCACTCAGGAACCAGGCACGCGCGAGCTGCAAGTGCGCAACCCCTCCCAAGGGAAAATTGAGAGAGAGGCCGCGGTGATCAAGGAATTTGCGAAATTCAATCGCGGCTTCCTGACCGCTGCCTTTGCTCAAGTACGCCAAGCCGCGCAAATAAACGGGGACCATGATGCCTCCCTGCGCCTGCGGCGGCTGGCCGAGTTCATAGTTCGTGGTGGGCTGCAGCAAATCAATCGCTTTTTGCGCATTGCCGTGGTCCAGCTCGATTGCTGCGCGGATGACAGGCAACCAGTAGCCCTGAATCATGGTGTCCAGGGGTGATTCACGGTCGATCTTGTCCGCCATCTTCTGCGCGGTTGCAGGGTCTCCCGCACGTGCGTAGGTAAGAGCCGCCAGAACCTGCACGTCGCGCCCTGCTGTGAGAGCCATGGCCTGCGCGGCATTCTTGCGGGCCTCCGCGGAATTCCCGAACTCGGCCTCGCGCATCGCCTCATAGGCGCGCCAAGTGGCCGCAGACTCACGCGCGTCGGCCCGCGTGGCGGAATCCACGGCGCGCTGGGAATATTCGCGCGCCTTCGCCAGATGTCCGTAGAATGCCTCTGTATCTGCCTGCGTCGACAACATCATATCTTCAGCACCCGGCTTGCCCACCGACCAGTTCACTTGCTCCTGCATTGCGGCCGGATCGTTCTGCACAAAGGCGAGACAGTAGCGCGCCAGGCGCAGAGTCGGCCCGTCCAGCTTGCGCTGCTGGGTCTCGTCCAGGGCCGTTTTGACATCCTCGAACCGGCTCAAGGACAGCAGCGCGCTGATCAGGATGGAGTACCCTCCGACGCTGTTCGGAGAAATACGGAGAGAGGCGTGAGCCTCCTCAATCGCCTTTTCGTATTGGCCGAGCACGTTGTAATTGTGGGCCAGGTTCCCATGGGCCACATAGTCGCCGGGATAATCCATCAACCATTGGGAGTAGCTTCGGTCGGCCTTTTCGATCTCACCGGTCACCACGCTGAAGTACACGGTCTCGATGTAGTAGCGCTCGCGCTCGCTCACGCGATCGCGAAGCTCATAGGCGCGCTTGTAATTCTCGATGCCCAGACTCGTCTGGCTCAGGTTGTTGTACACCGAGCCAAGCGAGGCATAGGCGCGGGCGAAATTGGGATCCAGCTCGAGCGCACGTTTGTAATAGGGAAGCGCGGCGGGCTCGCCCTTCTCGCGCGACATTCTCCTGCCTTCCGTGAACGCCTTGAGCGCTTCGAGCGACGAGGTGGTGGCCTGGTCAAGCGGCTTGTTGAATTTTTCCACCGAGGCCAGCGATTCGCCCAGTTTCTCGCGCAACTGGTTGCCTGCGTCGCCCAGCGCCCTCAGCACGCGGTCCCTGTTTTCCGCTTCGGCTTCCGCACTGCTGATAGTATCGCCGCTGTTGCAATCCACCGCCTTCAGGCCGATCAGGTAATGATTGCCGACGCTGACGATCGAGCCCGTGAGCATGGCTCTGCTGTTGCTCCGCTGGCAAATTTCGCGGGCCACGTCCCGCGTGATCTTTTCACTCGGCCCGCGGTTCATCATTTTGAGCGTCTGATTGACCTTGGAATCGGAAAGGACGTTCAGGAACGGCGACTGCTCGAGCTGGATGGCCAGCGCCTGTTTCAGTGTGTCATCGAATACGGTGTCCTGGGTCGAGTTGGCAAAATCGGCGAGCACGATGGTGTCGCGTTCCGACAGCTTTACTGTGGGGCGCATCTTCCAGTACACGCCCGCGGCGATGGCGGCGAGGACCAGCACTGCGACCGGCGCTACAATTTTCCACGGGATTTTTCTCAGCTGCTCCGCGACGGCGGGAGCGACGGCTGACGGCGCCGCGGTGGCCTGCGTGGCGGATGAGCCGGCAACTGCCGGCTGCGCCGCGGAAGGCGGGGCGACGGGCTGCGGCGCCGAGGGCGGCGCGGCCGCCTGCGAACCGGAGATCCTGGCCGCCGCCGGCGTGCTCGCCGCGCTGGGCGCAGCGGGCACCTCTCCGGAAAACCCACCCGCGACGGCGTGATGCTTCGAGTCCGTGTCGCGCTTCAGCCGCTTGAGCTCCGCCCGCATCTCCGAGGCGTGCTGGTAGCGCAGGTCCTTATCCTTTTCGAGCGCGCGTGCGATGATTCGTTCGAGGTCGGGCGGCAGGTCGGGATTCAACCGCACCAGCGGAATCGGCGCGCGCGTCAAAATGTCCGAAAAGACGACGGCGCTCGAGTCCCCGCGAAACGGCAGAACTCCCGCGGCCATCTCGTACAGCACCACGCCGAAGGAAAACAGATCGCTCCGCGCGTCGAGTTCCCTGCCGCGCACTTGCTCGGGCGACATGTAGGACACCGTGCCCACCGCCGTCCCCGGGCTGGTCAGGTGTTCGCGGTCCACCGTCATGGTCACGTCGGAGACTTCACCTTCAGCGCGCGTGGTGACTTTGGCCAGGCCGAAATCCAGGATTTTCGCGTGGCCGCGTTTGGTGATGAAGATGTTCGCCGGTTTGATGTCGCGATGGACGATTCCCTGAGCGTGCGCGGCATCGAGAGCGTCGGCCACGTCGATGGCGATTTCCACGATGCGGTCCACGGACATCTGCCCTTCGCTCATCACGTGCTTGAGCGTCACGCCATCCAGATACTCCATGGCGATGAAGCGCTGGCCCCTGTCTTCGCCGATCTCGTAAATAGTGCAGATGTTGGGGTGATTGAGTGCGGAGGCGGCGCGCGCTTCGCGGCGGAAGCGCTCAAGAGAAACGGGATCCTTGGCCAGGTCTTCGGGCAGGAATTTGAGGGCTACAAAGCGGCCGAGGTCCGTGTCCTCGGCCTTATATACGACACCCATTCCCCCGCCACCGAGCTTGTCGACTATGCGATACCGGGAAAACGATTGGCCAATCATGTCCGGCGCCGGGGCGGGCTACCCTGGGCGACCGGATGTTAAGACGATTCCGAGGACGAGTCAAAGGAACTGTCGCCTTGGGTCCGGGACCTCGCAGACACGCGACAAGGTTTCGCGGCGGATGCTACCATTGCGCGCACTCTCGCGGGGTGATCTCCGGGTGACGAGCCCTGGCACTCTCGAGCGGCTCGAAGCCGATTACAGCCTGTCTCCCCAGAATGCTGACTGATGATTGAAATTCCTGAGACGATTCACGACCTGATCCACTACGCGGAGGGCGCGCGCACTGCCGTCATCGTCCCGGAGAAGGGTCTTCGAGTCACCTACGACGCTCTCGAGCGCCAAGTGATGGAGATGGCCTCGGTGCTCGCCGGAGCGGGGATTCGCCGGGGCGAACGCGTGGCCATCGCTCTGCCGAACGGCCTGCCTGCGCTGGTCAGTTTTCTCGCCGCGTCCATGGTGGGCACGGCGGCTCCGCTGAATCCGGCATATCGCCACGACGAGTTCCGCTTCTATCTCGAAGATACCTCCGCGAAACTCCTCATCTGTCCTCCGGGGGGAGCCGACGAGGCGCGCCGCGCCGCTGCCGAACGCTCCCTCCCCGTGCTGGCTGCGGAAATGGACAGCGAGGGCGCGGTTCACTTGCTCGATGCCGCGAAGGTAACGCCCTTCTGCCTGTCCATGCCGCAAGACGTTGCGCTTGTCCTGCACACCAGCGGGAGCACGGGAAAACCGAAGCGCGTCCCGCTCGAACACGCCAATATGACCATCTCCGCCCAGAATATTGTGGCCACCTACAAGCTCACACCGGACGATGTCTCGATGTGCATCATGCCGCTGTTCCACGTGCACGGCCTGGTGGCCTCCGTGCTCGCGCCGTTCGCCTCGGGAGGCATGGTGGTGGTGCCGTCGCGATTCGATGCGCTCGCGTTCTGGCGCCACGTGATCGAGCACCGCGTGACCTGGTATTCCGGCGTGCCCACCATGCACCAATTGCTGCTGGCCCGCTCGCGCGGAAAGGGAAAGCCCGCGGGCGCAGAATGCCTGCGCTTTATCCGCTCGTGCAGCACTCCGCTCAATGTAGAAGTGATTCACAAAATCGAAGCGGAATTCGGCGTCCCGCTGGTGGAAGCCTATGGTATGACCGAGGCGGCCCACCAGATGTCCTCGAACCCGCTGCCGCCCGACGAGCGCAGGCCCGGCTCGGTGGGCAAGCCCCAGGGCGTCGAAATCAGCGTGATGGGCGCGAAGGGAGTTCATCTGCCACACAGCCATCGAGGCGAAATCGTCATCCGGGGGCTGAGCGTCTTCCGCGGTTATGAGAACGACCCGGAGGCCAACGTCGCCGCGTTTGTAGGCAACTGGTTCCGCACCGGCGACGAAGGCTATCTCGACTCGCACGGCTACCTGCACATCACCGGACGGATCAAAGAGCAGATCAACCGCGCCGGAGAAAAAATCTCGCCGCGCGAAGTGGACAAAGTGCTGCTGAGCCATCCCGCGGTAACGGCCGCGATCACCTTCGGTTTTCCGCATGCGCAACTCGGCGAAGAAGTGGCCGCCGCGGTCGTTCTCTCCGAGCCGTGCGCGGACGAAGAGATCCTGGCCTGGTGCCGCGAGCGGCTGGCCGAGTTCAAATGTCCCAAGAAGCTCTACATCGTCCAGAGCATTCCGCAAACGGCCACCGGGAAAATTCGCCGCGGCGCGGTAGCCGCAGCGATTCTGAACGGCGAGGTGCCATGAAATTCCTGATTGCAGGCGCGGGAGCAATCGGCGCATATCTCGGCGCGCGGATGGCCCGCGCCGGGCTGGATGTCACCCTGTTCGCCCGCGGCCCCCATCTTCGCGCCATGCAGGAAAACGGGGTTCAGGTGGAAAGCGCCGAAGGGAACTTCCGGGCGCGCCCGCGCGCCGTCGCCAGCCTCGAAGAAGCCGGTCCGGCGGACGTGGTGGTTCTGGCCGTAAAAGCGCAGGGTCTGCCCGCGCTCGCCTCGCATCTTGCGCCCGTCCTCGGCCCGGAGACCGCGGTGGTCAGCACGCAAAATGGAGTGCCGTGGTGGTTTTTCCAGTCGGGCGGCGGCCCGCTGGAGGGAATCCGTCTGGAGCGCGTGGACCCCGGTGGCGTCATCTCCGCCGCAATCGAGCCTCGGCGCGTGGTCGGCTCGATCGTTTATTTCGCCAGCGAAATCATCCGCCCCGGAGTGGTGCTGCACACAGAGGGTGACCGCATCTCGCTCGGCGAGCCGGACGGCTCGCGCTCCGAGCGCTGCCGCCAGATCGCCAAGGCCTTCATCACCGCCGGGCTGCGCTGCCCCGTCACGGCGCGAATCCGCCACGAAATCTGGGTGAAGATTCTCGGCAACGTAGCCTTCAATCCCACCAGCGTGCTCACACGCGCCACGCTCGCGCAGATGACCAGCGACACCGAAGTGGCGGCGCTGGCGCGCAACATCATGAAGGAAACCGAAGCCGTGGCACACGCCCTCGGACTCGAGCTGCCCATCTCCATAGAACAACGCATGGCCGGCGCCGCCGCCGTCGGGGAGCACAAGACCTCGATGCTGCAGGATCTTGAAGCCGGGCGGCCGATGGAACTCGAAGCGATCGTTGGCGCGGTGGTCGAGCTCGGCGAGCGGCTCAACATTCCCATGCCCCATACGCGCACGGTTTACGCCTGCGCGCGGCTGCTCGCCGAGTCACAGGCGAAGGCATCGAAGCGCGCCTGAATCTACCTCCGGGCAATGTCCTGGATCCCCTCTCGGTGGGCCCCGCCAGCCCGCCGCGGCGGTGTGTCCATAAAGTTACAGGTGTGTGAGAGTCCCTTCCACGATACGAAACAAGATCGAAAGCTGGTGTTGAGTGAGAAAGGGCAATTGGTACACTGAAAACTGTTCCGGTACGGGGCGTCGTGTTCCTGAAATGAATTGAGTCCCAGCCTGACGCACCCGACGGCGTTTCTCGCGGGGGAGGTCCTGTGTCTACCGAACGTTTACCGAGACTTCGCCATATTCTTCTCGCCTTGGCACTATTTCTCTGCGCCTCGCTGCTGACGGGCACCGGTGCGAAGAGCAAGCAGGAGGCGGCTGCAGGCCGGATGGGAGAGGTTGTGGACTGGTCCAGACGGCACATCCTGTATCCGCAAGGGGCCTCGCTGCGCGCGCTGGCCCTCAGCCAGCACGATCCCCGTGCGTACTGGAATTATTTGAAGATTGTGCGAGCCGCCAACACCGCGAGGGCGCAGGAAGCCGAGGCAGCACAGGCGCGGGACGATGACGCCGGGCAAGCGCGGAGCAGGGACAGAATAGGGGAGGATGCCGCCAATCGTCCGGTGGATACGCTCCCCGGCCGCGTACTACGGAAGGGGCCGAAGAGGGCGCATCAGGCGCACGTGGACTGGAGCCTGCCGCTGGGCTTGGCGGGCATGGCTGCGGACATGTTTCCCGCAAAATACTCGTTTGATGTCAACGCCACACCGGACTGCACGAATGACTATTTAGTTTTCACCATCGACACCGTCCCGAGCGTGACCCAGGCCAATATCGTGGCCTACAACAATCTGTACAGCGGATCGGCGGGCGGTACAGGCATCTGCGGCGCGGGAACCGCCACGCCCTATTGGGCCTACCAAGTGTCCAACGTGGCTCTGCCGACCTCGCCCATTATCTCGCTGGATGGAACAAAGGTGGCTTTCGTGGACGGCGCCAACCCTGCCGTCTTCCACGTGCTGACTTGGACGGCTGGGGGAACTGTGACCGCGCCCGCCACGCCTACGGTGATCGCCAACGTGACGCTGACCGGGGCGACCACCGACACTCTCTCGTCGCCCTTCATGGACTATAACAACGACATTGCCTACGTCGGCTCGGACAATGGCAGGCTGTTCAAGATTACCGGTGTTTTCCGCGGTGTACCCACGCTGGCGGGCAAACCCTGGCCGCGGAAGGTGGGCACCGGAATCATCACTTCACCGGTAATCGATTTCTCGACGGGAGAGATTTTCGCTGGCAGCTCGGACGGCAACCTCTACGGCTTTACGAAGGGCGGCGCGGAGTTCTTCCCGATAAGCATCGGGGACGGCACGGCGGACGGGGGAATTGTGGACGGGCCAATCGTGGACGTCGTAAATGGATTGCTTTACGTGGCCACAGGCTCCGATTTCACGGTGGCGAACGCCTCGCTATCGCAAGTCAACACCGCGAGCTTTACCCAGGTGCAAGATACGCCCATCGGGACCTCCGGCGTGGCCAACATCCATGACGGCGCGTTCAATGATGCCTATTTCTCGTCGGGGACGAGCAGCCAATGGTTCTTCTATGTCTGCGGCACAAACACTGGCGGCCCCACCTCGCCCGTGCTCTACCGCGTGGGGTTCGACGGAACTCGCTTGATGAACGCCGCCACGGATGCCACGACTGTCACGCTAAGCGCGAACAATGGGGAGCAATGCTCTCCGCTCACCGAACTCAAAAACGGTGTAGATCGCATCTTCCTTGGCCTGCTGACCTCGGCCCAGGTGGAGTTTTTCGACGTCAGCACTAACCCCGGACCGACACTGGGGGGCACGGGAGCCGTGGCGCCAGTCGCGGAAGCGGGCGGCACCAGCGGAATTATCGTGGACAACGTGAGCGCGTCCAATCAGGCATCCAGCATTTATTTTTCCACCCTGGCCAATTCTGCAAACTGCGCGGTGGCAGGCGTGAATATGCACTGCGCGGTCAAACTCACCCAGGGCGGATTGCAGTAAGCGACGCGAGGCACAATGCCCGCGTGGTGTGCCCGCATTAAGCGGGAGGTTCCGGGACGCGCTCTCGGTTGCCTTGCTAAGCAGAAGGCGCTTGCTTCAGTGCCTTGACGCCTCCTTTGTAGGATTCCAGGGCCCAATACCTCTCTCCGATGCACGTCCAGTGCGGGTTGTAGAAACCATTCCAGGTCGGAAGACTTCGCCAAAGCAGGGAGTTGTTCCCAGCTTCGGGAGTGCTACACTGGGGCTACTCCCGATGTGGCCCTCAACTGTTCCCGATTGGGGGCGGAGACCCCACGGCGCTCGACGGAGTTGCCTGCGGGGTGAAACTTCGCACCTTCCGGTGAATTGGCTGGAGCGATTCGCCACTCCCTCACTTGCCGTCTTGCTTTTCACAGCCCTGCTGCCCGGCAGCAGTGAGGGGTTGGCGGGGAAGCTTGCCGCCCTGAGGATGGGGCAGGTGGTCGACTGGAGCAACCGGCACGTCCTTTACCCACAGGGCGCATCGCTGCGCGCGCTGGCTCTGAGCGAGCGCGATCCGCGCGCCACTGGAATTACTTGAATCTGGTGCGCGCTGCGAACGAAGCGCGGAATGCGGAGCGGCCAGGATTTGTGCGTCATCGGCACCGGCCGCCGCCGCGGGCAGACTGGAGCGTCTCGCTCGGCGCCGCTGGGGCGGCCGCGCACATGTACCCGGCGAAGTTTTCGTTCGATGTGAACGCCACTCCGGACTGCACGAACGACTACGTCGTGTTTCCGATCAACCGGGCGCCCAGCGCCACGCAGGCGAACATCGCGGCGTTCAATAATCTGTACAGCGGAGCGACCTCGACGAGCTGCGCCGCACTCACCGCGGCAACCGTCACCTGGGCCTATCAGGTGGGCACCACGCGATTGCGAAGCTCGCCGGAACTCTCGCTCGACGGCACGAAAGTGGCCTTCATGGACGGCGCCAATCCCGCGGTCTTCCATGTGCTGACACCCACAGCGGGGCAAGGCACAGTCACCGCGCCCGCGACCCCGACCGCCGGTCAGATCGTAAACGTCCCGTTGACCACCGGCGCCGACAGCGATTCCTCGCCCTTCGTGGACTATTTCAACGACGTCGCGTATGTAGGCACGAACAACGGCCGGCTGTTTAAAATCACCGGCGTGTTTGAAGGAACGCCCGCGCTGGCCGGCGCACCCTGGCCGTTGCATCCGGCCACGACCATGCTGACGGGCCCGGTGATTGATTTCGGCACCGGAAACATTTTCGTGGGCGGCGCCGATGGGAACCTGTACGGCTTCACGTCCGCAGGCGCGGCTATACCCAATTCGCCGTTGGTAGTCGGCAGCGGCGGGGCGAACGGCGGGATCATTGATTCCCCGGTTGTGGACGTGGTGAACGGCCTGCTTTTCGTGACCAGCGGAGAAGAGCCCACGCTTACCAATGCGGTCGTGGTGGAGGCCAGCACCTCCAGTTTCGCCGCTGCGAACGTGAACGTGGCGAACATCGGAAACAACGCGGCGCGATTGCATGCCGGCACGTTTAACGACGCTTATTTCCACGTCGCCACGAACATGACCGGCACCACGAGCGAGTGGTTCTTTTACGTCTGCGGGGTGGCCGGCGGCGCGGGGACGAATCCGGTGCTGTACCGCGTCGGGTTCAACAGCACTCCCCGGAAGATGAACACGACGGCGGATGCCACCACCGTCACGCTGAGCGCCAACGGCGGCGAGCAATGCTCTCCCATTACGGAATTGAAGAACGGGGTGGACCGCATCTTCCTTGGCCTGCTGACCACGGCCCAGGTGGAGTTTTTTGATATCAGCACGACCACCACTCCGACGCTCGGCGGCACGGGTGCAGTGGCGCCGGTTGCGGAGGCGGGCGGCACGAGCGGAATCATTGTGGACAACGTGAGCGCGATTGCGCAGGCCTCGAGCATTTATTTTTCCACACTCGGCAATTCCCCGACCTGCGCGGTAGCAGGCGTGAATAGGCACTGCGCCGTCAAACTCACTCAGGGCGCCTTGCAGTAAGCCGCCGGCTAATCAAATTTCGCAAAAAGCCGATAGTAGTGTGTAGGGCTTCTTACCCGGCGGCACGGGTGTCCTGCCGCTACCTTCAGCGAGAGGTCCGGTCGGAGCGCACGCAGTCATGGGGAAAACTGAGGAAATACTCCCGGGCTCGTCCCTTCCTGACCGCCCGTCTGCCTCCCAGGGAGAGAACGGGAAGGTCGCTCAGAAGAACATTGCGGTCTACTCCCTCATTGGCTTCGGGCTGGCTTTGGCGTCCTTGCTGGCTGCCGGCATCGTCCAATACAAAAGCATTGGGTCATTGATTCAAACCGATGATTGGGTCGCCCATACGCACGCGGTCATCGCTGAATTGGAAGGCGCGTACTCCGGGCTACAGCAAGCGGAGTCGGGCACGCGGGGATACGTGGCCACTGGCCTTGAGGAGTACGTGGCTATGGTGGGCGAAGGAACAGCGCGCGCCGACGAGCATCTGCGCGCCCTTCGAGCTCTCACCAGCGATAATCCACGCCAACAGCAGAATCTCGATCACCTGCTGCAACTTGGCATGGCGAAACAGAAAGTGATGGGTCTTCTGGTGGAACTGCGCCGCGATCAGGGGTTTGAGGCGGCGAGCGAAGAGCTGCGGAAGGGCGAGGGGCTGAAATTGATGACGGAGATTCGGTCTTTTATTGACGCCATGGAGGCACAGGAAAATGTCTTGCTCGAGGTTCGCAAGGCCGCGAGCCGGTCCGAGGCCAGGAGGGCAGGGCTGGCGATTCTCTTCGGCACCATTCTGGCCCTGGGCCTCACGCTAGCGGCAAGCTGGGTCGCTCATGGAGACGCGGTCAAGCGCCGCGCGTCGGAGGATCTGGCGCGCACGGCCTCCCACTACACCCGCAGCCTGATCGAGGCCAGCCTGGACCCGCTGGTGACCATCAGCGTGGATGGCAAGATCACCGACGTCAACGAGGCCACCGTGCAAGTCACCGGAGTTCCCCGCGACCGGCTGATCGGCAGCGACTTCTGCGACTACTTTACCGAACCGGAGAAGGCACGGAAGGGTTACCAGCATGTTTTCGCGCAAGGCTCCGTGCGGGATTATCCCCTGGCCATCCGGCACGCTGCGGGACAGGTGACGCAAGTCCTTTACAACGCCAATGTTTTCAGGAATGAAGCTGGCAAAGTGGAAGGCGTGTTCGCTGCCGCGCGGGACGTAACCGAACGCAACTTCGCCGAAGAGAAGTTAAGGACCGCCTCGCTCTACACCCGCAGCCTGATCGAGGCCAGTCTCGACCCCCTGGTGACCATCAGCCGCGACGGCAAAATCACCGACGCCAACGAAGCTGCGGAGAAGGTTACCGGAGTTCCCCGCGACCGGCTCGTGGGGAGCGACTTCTGCGACTACTTTACCGATCCGGAGAAAGCACGGAAGGGGTACGAGCACGTCTTCGCGCAAGGCTCCGTGCGGGATTATCCCCTGGCCGTCCGGCACGCCACGGGGCAGGTCACGGAAGTCCTCTACAACGCCACTGTTTTCCGGAACGGGAGCGGAGCGATCGAGGGCGTATTCGCTGCCGCACGGGACGTTACCGATCTGAAGAGGACACAGCAAGAACTGTCCGTACTCAACCTGACCCTGGAACAGAGGGTCGAAGAGCGCACCGCGGCCCTCGCGGCTCTGAACAAGGAATTGGAAGCCTTCAACTACGCCGTCTCGCACGACCTGCGCGCTCCGCTCCGGCACATTGACGGTTTTTCGAAACTGCTCCTCAAAGACTATTCCGCGGTGCTGCCCGAGGGAGGCCGCGAATACGTGTCGCTCATTTGCGAGAGTACTGGCGAGATGGGGAAACTGGTGGATGACTTGCTGAATCTGTCGCGGGTGGGCCGGCGGGAGCTTAGCCTTCAGGTAGCGGGACTGAACCCGATCGTCGAAGAGGTTGTGGCTGAACTCAAGGCCGACGCTCCGGACCGAACGATCGAATGGAGAATCCAGCGGATACCCTTCCTGGAGTGCGACCCCGGCCTGCTCAAGCAGGTCTTCGCGAACCTGCTGTCCAACGCAGTCAAGTTCACGCGCCCGCGGGAGCAAGCCGTCATCGAGGTCGGCGCGACGGAGCAGGACGGCCAGCCCGTCGTGTTTGTCCGGGACAATGGCGTTGGTTTCAACATGAAGTACGCGGACAAGCTGTTCGGGGTCTTCCAGCGCCTCCACCGCCAGGAAGATTTCGAGGGCACCGGCGTGGGCCTGGCAACCGTCCAGCGGATCATCCGCAAGCACGGCGGAAAAGTGTGGGCAGAGGCGGAACTGAATCAGGGCGCCACGTTTTACTTCACCCTGGGGCGCTCCAGGAGCACGGGTGTTGAGACGCACAAGGACGTCGAGGAGGTGACCAGTGGGAAATAGCCAGGTGGAGATTCTTCTCGTTGAAGACAACCCCAAGGACCTGAAGCTCACGCTGCAAGCCTTGCGGGATGAAAACCTGGGGAACCATATCGAAGTGGCCCGTGATGGTGAAGAGGCCCTGAACTTTGTATTTTGCCGGGAGCAGTACTCGGGCCGGCGCTTCGACAATCCCGCCCGCGTGATTCTCCTGGACCTGAAACTTCCCAAGGTCGATGGCCTGCAAGTGCTCAAAGCGATCCGGGACGATCCCCGCACCAGTGCCATCCCCGTGGTCATTCTCACGGCCTCAAGGGAGGAAACGGACCTCGTCCAAGGCTACAAATTAGGAACCAATGCGTACATTCAAAAGCCCGTGGACTTCGACCAGTTCCGGCAGATTGTAAAGCAACTGGGCCTGTTTTGGCTGGTGGTGAATCAGCCTCCCCCACCCGCCGCATTCACAGGAAAGTAGGAAGAGAAGCCGAGAGATCGAAATGTCAGCCAAGTGCATCCCCGCGCTCTCATCCACAGCGTCATTGCGGGTGCTGGTTGTGGAGGACAATCCACGGGATGCGAAATTGATGGCTGCAACGCTCGAGAAGGCAGGCTACCACCTGGAACTCGAGGTCGCGGACACGCCCGAATCGCTCCGGGAACAGATCGAGAAGTCCGGCCCCCAGGTCATCCTTTGCGATTACAACCTGCCCGGCTGGACAGCACTCGATGCCCTGGCCATCATCCGAACATTGAAGAAGGAGATTCCTCTCCTGGTCGTGAGTGGGAGCCTGGGTGACGAAGCTGCGGTCGAGTGCGTCAAAAGGGGCGCTACGGATTATGTTCTCAAGGACAGCCTGGCCCGGCTGCCGCTCGCGGTCGAGCGGGCCTTGAAAGAAAAAGACCTGAGGGATGGCCGCAAGCGTGCCGAAGAAGTCCTCCAGCGGCAGGCACTCGCTTTCGCCAACCTCCACGACGCTGTCATCGTGGCGGATCTCCAGGGAAGCATCACTGATTGGAATCCGGGCGCCGAGCGGGTCTTCGGTTACTCCAGGGAAGAGATCCTGGGCCGGTCCGAGGAAATGCTCAGGACGCCCGCGGAGGCGGTCCGGCATTCCATTGAGGTTCGGGAGGCCCTGGAGAACACCGGCCGTTGGTCCGGCGAAATCAACTTTGTGCACAAGGACGGCTCCAGGGGACTCTGCGAAACCGTGGTAGTTCCCCTGCGGAACGCGCGAGGCTATCGTATCGGGAGTGTGGGCGTCAGCCGCGACATCACCCAGCGAAAGGCTGCCGAGCAAGCCTTACGCGAGAGTGAAGAAAAAGTTCGTCTCTTGCTGGACTCCACAGGTGAGGGAATCTACGGAATTGACCTGGGCGGGAAATGTATCTTCTGCAATAAAGCATTCCTTCGAATGCTCGGCTATCGCTCCTCCGAAGACGTCCTGGGAAGGGACATGCATGCACTGATCCATCACAGCCGGCCGGATGGTACGCCCTACCCAGTGCAATCTTGCCGGATCTATCACGCCTGCTGGAGAGGAGCGGGTGTCCACGTGGACGACGAAGTCCTGTGGCGCCCGGACGGAACTTATTTCCCTGTAGAGTACTGGTCTTATCCCGTGGACCGCGACGGACAACTCATCGGCGCCGTGGTCACATTCGTTGATATCAGCGAACGGAAGCGCGCCGAACTTGCCCTGGCCGCTGAGTCCGCGCGGTGCCGCATCCTCTTCGAGGAGTCGCCGGACGGCATTGTGATTCACGATCCAGTCTCGGGAAGGCTCGTGGAGTTCAACACGGCCGCTCACGAGCAATTGGGATACACGCGTGAGGAATTTGCGGCCCTGAATCTCCGCGACATCGTCCTCTACATGAGCGGGGAAGAGATCCTGGGCATCAGCGAAACGGTCGCTCGCCAAGGCCGCGCCGATTTCGAGTCGTTCCATCGCACCAAGCAGGGCGAAATCCGGATCGTCCGCGTAACTACACAGCCCTTGGAATCTCCCGGCCAGTCCTTGCACCGCGATGTCTGGCGCGACGTCACCGAGCGCAGGCACTCCGAGCAGGAGTTGCGCAAACTTTCTCACGTCGTCGAGCAGAGCCCGGTAAGCATCGTCATCACAACCCCGGCGGGTCAAATCGAATACGTCAATCCCAAATTCACCCAGCTCACCGGCTATTCCTCCGACGAAGTCCGCGGCAAGAACCCTCGCATCCTCAAGTCCGGTGAGACCCCCGCGGAAGAATACAAGCGGCTCTGGGAGACCGTTACGCGCGGGGGAACCTGGCAGGGCGAGTTGCATAACAAGAAGAAGAGCGGCGAGCTGTTCTGGGAGCACGCCACCATTTCCCCCATTGTGGACCAGGCCGGCCGAATCAGCCATTTCCTCGCCGTCAAGGAAGACATCACCGACCGCAAGCAGGCGGAAGAACTCTTGCGCCGCCACGCTTCCCTGATTGATCAAACCTACGACGCCATTCTGGCCTGGGACTGGAACGGTCCCATCACCTTCTGGAACCGCGGCGCCGAGCAGCTCTACGGCTTCTCCCCCGAGCAAGCTCTCGGAATGACGCCCCGGACCCTGCTTAACACCGTCACTCGCGGAGGTTCCGGCGATTTCCTGCCGGCCCTGGAACGCGGCTCGCGCTGGGAGGGCGAACTCGAACAGGTGACGCGCGACGGCCGCCATATCCACCTCGAGAGCCGCATGGTGCTCGTGCGCGAAGCCGGCCGCGCTTCTGTCCTCGAAGTCAATCGGGACATCACGGAGCGGCAACTCCTCGAAGAGCAACTCCGCCAGGCCCAGAAAATGGAGGCCATCGGCCGGCTCGCCGGCGGTGTGGCCCATGACTTCAATAATCTCCTCGGCGTCATCCTCGGCTACTCCGGGCTTATGCACGACTCCATCGAGGATCCCGCGCTGCGCAAGAAGTTGGACGAAATCCACAAGGCCGGCCAACGCGCCGCCGACCTCACCCGCCAGCTCCTCGCCTTCAGCCGCAAGCAGGTCCTGGAACCTCGCGTGGTCAGCCCGAATTCCTTGATTGCCGACATGGAAAAGATGCTGCGCCGCCTGATCGGCGAAGATGTCCAACTAGAGATTGTCCTCGACTCCGGCCTAGGCTGCGTACATGTGGACCCCGGCCAGATGGAACAGGTCATAATGAACCTGGCCGTGAACGCCCGCGATGCCATGCCCAAAGGCGGCAAAATCACCATCGAGACCCGTAACGTCGAACTCGACGAACTCTACGCTCGCTTCCACGTCTCCGTCCGTCCGGGCCCCTACGTCCAAATCGTCGTCAGCGACACGGGGACGGGCATGGACCAGGCCACGCAAGCGCACATCTTCGAGCCCTTCTTCACAACTAAAAAGGAAGGAACCGGCCTCGGCCTCGCAACTGTCTACGGCATCGTCAAGCAGAGTGGCGGCAGCGTCTGGGTCTACAGCGAGCCCGGAGAGGGCACCACGTTCAAGATTTATCTGCCCCGCCTCGAGCAGCACGCCGGCAAGGTCCAGAACGGCGTCATTACCGGCCAATTCCCCGGTGGTACGGAAACCATCCTTATCGTCGAGGATGCCGAGCCCGTTCGCACTGTCACCCAGGAATTCCTGGAACTCGGCGGCTACACGGTTCTCTCCGCCAGCAGCGGCGCGGAGGCCCTGGAAATAGCCGCGCGCAGCGACACTCCCATCCACCTGCTTCTCACCGACGTCATCATGCCGGAGATGAGTGGGCCGCAGCTCGCCGAGAAATTGAAGGCCCTGCGCTGCGGCACCAAAGTGCTCTTCATGTCCGGCTACACCGACGCTGCTCTCGCCCAGCACAGCGTCCTCGAAACCGGAAAAATGCTGATTATGAAGCCCTTCTCACGTGAGGCGCTCACACAGAAGGTCCGCGAAGCTCTCAATGCCGCGTAGTTTGCCGGCGGCCCAACTCCTCCCGTCGCAGCGCCCTCGTCCGATCCGGTTGCCCTCCCGCACCGGAGCCTTCTCCCTTGGAGCGGCACAGCGGTGGCACTGGCACCCCTTCCACGTCAGGAAACACGGGCAAAACATGGAGTTGCCCCGCCACGTGCGATTGATAAACTGTGGTTGGTTCCGTTGTGGCTCGCGTCTGTTCCCAATTTGGAGCGGAGTCCCCGTGGCCCGCCCGGCGGAATTGTGCGCGAATTGGATTGGTTTACGTGCAGGTGCGTTGCCTGGAGCGAATTGTGCTCTCCTCACTCTCCGCCTTGGATCTCCCTGCCCTGCTGCCCAGCAGCAGTGAAGGGGTGGCGGAGAAGCTTGTCTCGAGCACTTACTTCACCACGCTCACAAATTCCGGCAATTGTGGAACCCATCGTTGCGGGGTCAAATTGACCCAGGGAGGACTGCAGTGAACGAGAAAGACCGGAACACCACCGACGAGATCGGCGGCTCTGCGCCCGGAGCCGGCGAAGGCCGTAAGGCTTATCACAAACCCAGCTTCCGCTCCGAGCAGGTCTTCGAAACCATGGCGCTGCAGTGCGGCAAGATGCAAGGCACGTCGGGAGCCTGCAACATGGTGAAAATCAATTCGTAGCCGCTCCCGGCGAGCCGGTCATGGACTCCTCTGCCGAAACCCGGGCGCGTCTGGAACTCGCCGCTGAACTTCTGCAGCGCGGGGAGCGGATGAGCCTGCGCGTGCGCGGCTCGAGCATGCTGCCCTCGCTGTTTCCAGGCGACCTTCTTACCTTTCGCCGCTGCGCCCCCCAGGAGATCGTGGTGGGCGACATCGTGCTCTTCCTGCGCGAGGGCCGCTGCTTCGTTCACCGCGTGGCGGAACGCATGGCCGGTGGTGCAGCCTCCCGCCTGCGTACTCGCGGCGACGCGCTCACGGCATGCGACGCTCCCCTCGGCGAAACAGAAGTGCTCGGCCGTCTCGCGACCGTGGAACGCAAAGGCCGGCGGCTTCCTCCCCCGCGGCTCGGCCCGGTGCGCAGCCTGATTGCAGGATTCGTGCGGCATGCTCCCTGGGCGGCGCGCGCCCTGGTGGCCGCCCAGCAGCGCTTTTGAGGAAAGCCGAATGGACGCCATGCTCCCTTCCACCAACTCGGCGGCCACGGATCTGCCGGCAGCCGTTCGAGCCGGCCTCCACCCCGAACTCGCCTGTCTCGGCCTGACCATCGAAATCGGCGGCCTCCCGCTTCGCCTTTGCGCGCCGGATCCCGATTTCTGGTCGCTGCTGGCCAGGCGTTACTCCAACTTCATCCGTCCCGAAGCCATGGCCGAAATGGAATTCGATCTGCTTCCCACCGCGCCGGATCCTCCACCCGCGGAGGTCAATCTCCAGATCCGCTGCGAAGAAGGGCGATGGCTGCTCTCTCGCGGCGAATTTCGCGCGGCGTTCGACCTGCGCTCGCGGCGCGGCCACCTGGCCTGCGTTCCCAATCCGTACTCGGTGGATACGCTGCTTCGCATCGTCCACTCCTTGCTGCTCGCTCCCGCGGGCGGGCTGCTGCTGCACGCCTCGGGTGGGATTCGTGGGGGGCGCGGCTTTCTGTTCTCCGGCGTGTCGGGCGCGGGGAAAACCACAATGGCGCGTCTGGCCCCGCCGGACGTGCAGTTGCTCACCGACGAAATCTCCTACTTGCGGCGCGGGGAGGACGGCTTCCGCGTGTACGGCACCCCGTTTTCGGGCGAGCTGGGAATCCAGGGCGAAAGCGTTTCCGCGCCGCTCGCCGCCGTCTATCTGATCGAACATGGCGCGGCGAACCGGCTCGAGCTCGTCCCGGAGGCCGAAGCCGCGCGCCGGCTGATGCGCAACGTCCTGTTCTTTGCGCGCGACGCGCACCTCGTGTCCCAGGTTTTTGCCACTGTCTGCGAACTTGTTCGCTGCGTCCCCGTGTTTCGCCTCGAATTTCTGCCCGATCCAAGGGTCTGGTAGATAATCCGATGAGCACGACCTACATCGCGCGGAGCGCCGCTGTCGCGGCACGCCGCCTGGGCGACGAGATGGTGATCATGTCCGCTCTCGATTCCACCCTCTTTTCGCTCAGCGACGTAGCCGCCGTGCTGTGGGAGGCGGCCGACGGCCGAACCCCGCTCGACCAAATCGTTCGCGATCGCGTTTGCTCTTCCTACGAAGTGGATGCCGCGACCGCGCTGCGCGACGCCGAGGAGTTTGTCCGCGCGCTGGCCACCCACGGCATATTGCTCGTCTCCGGCGAGCCCATGGAATCCCCCGTTACGCAGGCCCCGGCGGCTTCGGCAGGGGGGAAGCAGCAATGACCCTGATGGCAGAGCTCATCGGCAAAGCCGCCAGACTGGGTGTGCCCCTGTCCGTCCACGTGGACCTCACCTATCGGTGCAACGAGCGCTGCGAGCATTGCTACCTCGACCACGACGACAAAGGCGAAATGTCCTACGACGAACTCTCGAATCTGTTCGGACAGCTCGCCGATGCCGGAGTTCTTTTCCTCACGCTGAGCGGTGGCGAGCCCACAATCCGCCGCGATTTTTGGGAGCTGGTGACCCGCGCCCGCGCGCTCCAGTTCAACGTGAAACTGAAGACGAACGCCGTGCTCATTCGCGAGGAGGAAGCGAAGCGGCTTCGCGCCCTGGGCGTCGAGCAGATTCAGATCAGCGTCTATTCGCACCGGCCGGAGATTCACGACGCCGTCACAAAACTTCCCGGCTCGCTCCAGCGCACCATCCGCGGGATTCGCGCTCTCCGCGCCGCGGGACTGAAAGTGGCCATGTCCAACGTGATGATGCGCAGCAATCTGCGCGACCGCCAGGGCGTGGCGCAGCTTGCCCGCGAACTGGGCGCCACGTACTCGGCCGACCCCACCGTTACTCCGATGATGAGCGGCGACCGCTCCGTGCTCGACCTGCGGATTCCGGGGACGGAGCTCTCCGACCTCTTCCACGATAAAGACCTCGTGGGCGACCCGGAGGCAGTGTGCGCGCCTCCGCCGCCCGTCTGCGACGACGAGCTCGATGCCCTCCCATGCAGCGCGGGACACTCCTCATGCTACGTGTCGCCATATGGCGACGTGTATCCCTGCATTCAATTCCCGCTGCCTTCCGGCAACGTCCGCCGGCAGAAGTTCCTCGACATCTGGCGCCATTCGCCGGAACTGGGTGAGGTGCGTTCGATTCGCGCGCGCGACCTGACCGTCTGCTCCAGTTGCGCGCACCTGGGCACCTGCACGCGCTGCCCCGGACTGGCCTGGACGGAGGGCAGCATGCGCGGCCCCTCCTCCGCCGACTGCGAAAAATCCTTCTACCGCACGGGCGTTCCCAGTGCGAATATGTTGGCGAGAGGGTTGGTGACGTTTCCTTCTGGCATCGCCGATACGGCCCTAGCCGCGTTTGCGCCCGGCGCGCGACCGGGGCTCGGCCTGGTCCAGATCGCGTCACTTCCTCGAACCGCCGCGTGAACTCCGGCCACGAGCCCGATCTTGCCCGAGAGCTTCTGTCTCTCTGCGTTGCGCCGTCACGCCCGGACGACGCCGCGGCCGCCGTTTCGTCTCTTGCCGCCAACGCAACACAGAACTGGGAAGCACTGATCCGGTTGGCCGTCGAACAGGGCGTTGCCCCGCTCCTCGCCGTCCGTACGCGGCACCTGCGCCTGCCCGTCACCGTCCGCGAACGGCTCGAATCCATCTACAGCGCAAACAGCATCCGCAACCTCAGGCTCGCTGCGGAGGAGTCGCGCATCTCGGCAGCACTCGCCGCCGCGGGCCTGCGCCACTGGCCGCTCAAGGGCCCCGGGCTCAGCGAACGCCTGTACGCGGATATCGGCGTGCGCCAGGTTTCCGATCTCGACCTGCTGGTCGAACCCGCGAACTTAGCGCGTACGGACGCGCTGCTCGCCGATCTCGGCTACGCCCGCCAGACCAGCGGCCAAATCGAATCGCTCGCGCGCGCCCAGGAGCTGCTCTACATCCGCAATTCAACCCCGGCGTTCCATCTCGATCTCCACCAGCGGCTGCTTCCCTACCTGCGCCGCGACCCTCTCGCCGCGCGCGTTTTCGCCTCCGGCATGACCAAGGAAAACCTTCTGCTCTATCTTTGTGCCAACCAGATCACGCATCGCTTCGCGCGCCTGCGTTACCTGTGCGACGTGGCCGCATTTCTCGAGCGCGAAGGCGGCTCGGTCGATTGGGACGCGTTCCTTTCCGCGGCCCGTCGCATGCCGTGGGGCCCAGGCATTGGCCTGGCTCTCGATTGGGCCGTAGCGTTCGCGCCCTCCAGCGTTCCCGCGCGCGTGCTTCGCGCGCTCCGCCCCAGTCCCATCGGCGATCTGCTGTTGCAGCGCTCGCTCGGCAACGGAGCTGCCGACGCCGCTTCCCGGACGCGGCTGCTGGACGGCCCTGGCGGCGCTTACGTGAGCCTGGGTTCCGCGTATCTCGGGCGTCCCGCGGCGTGCGGCATCGCCTGGAGAATGATGTTTCCGACGCGCGCCTACCTCCGCGAGCAGACCGGCGCGACCGCCGGCGATCCGCTGATCCCCGCCTACGCCGCCAGGCTCATGCGGAAGATTCCCGCGGCCCTGCGCCAATTGCTCAAAGCCACGCCCTAGATCTGCGGTCCCATCGTTGTTATCCCGAATCCCCGGCGTTCGGCGCCGGGGTGAGGGATCTGCTTTTCCCCGCGCTTTTCCCCGCGCTTTTCCCCGCGCCTTTCCCCTCCCGGACATCACTCCCCCTTGACAATCACATCTTGACAATCAAGATGAGAAGTGCTACGGTCGCTCCACTCTCGATTCCGGAGGCGCTATGGACGATCCGACGACAGACGTCATCCAGGGCACGCTGGACATGCTCATCCTCAAGACGCTCAGCCTCGAGCCCATGCACGGTTTCGGCATCGCCCGCCGCGTCGAGCAGATTTCCCGCGGCGTGTTCAAAGTCAATCCCGGCTCGCTGCTCACGGCGCTGCAGCGCCTGGAGCGCGCCGGATGGCTCGACTCCGAATGGCGCCAGACCGAAAACTCGCGCCGCGCGAAGTTCTACTCGCTCACCCGCAGCGGCGAAAAGCAGCTCGAGGTCGAAACTGCGGAGTGGGCGCGCCGCGTCGCCGCCATCGCCCGCCTGCTGAAGGTGGAGGGGTAGCGCCATGTTGCTCTGGCGCCAGATTACCCGCGGGTTTCGCGTGCTCACCCATCGCGCCGCCGCCGACCAGGACGTGGCCGACGAGGTCGAGCACTACATCGAACAGGCCACCGCCAACCTCATTGCCAGCGGGCTCACTCCCGCGGAAGCCCGCCGCGCCGCCCAGCTCGAATACGGCAATCAAACGCAGGTGCGCGAACAGGTCCGCTCCTACGGCTGGGAAAATGCGCTGGCCGCGTTCTTCACCGACCTGCGTTTTGCCGCGCGCTGCCTGCGACGCAGCCCGGGATTCACCGCCGTGAGCGTAATCACCCTGGCGCTCAGCCTCGGCGCGTGCACTGCAATTTTCAGCGCCGTGTACCCCATTCTGTTCGCGCCGCTCCCCTATCCGCAGCCCGGCCGGATCCTGATGGTCTGGGACTCGAACGAGGGCGAGCGCTCCGCCGTAACCTTCCACACCTGGCGCGAAGTCGCCCAGCGCAATCATTCCTTCGAGACCACTGCCGCAGCGGATGCGCCGCTCTGGCAGCCTTCCATCACCGGCGCCACGCAGCCCGAGCGCCTCGATGGGCAACGTGTGACCGCCGATTACTTCCGCGTCGTCGGCGTCTCGCCCGCCATCGGACGCGACTTCCAGGCTTCCGACGACCGCCTCAATGGACCGAAGGTCGTGATCCTCAGCGACGCGCTCTGGCGCCGCCGCTTTCAGGGCGACCCGGCCATCGTCGGCCAGCAGATTACGCTCGACGGCGATCTGTGGACCGTCATCGGCGTCATGCCGCGCTCGTTTGAAAACATAATGGCTCCTCTGGCCCGCATTTGGCGGCCCATGCAGTACGACACCGAGCATGCCAGCGACGTCAACACACGCGAGTGGGGCCACCACCTGCAAATGGTGGGGCGGCTTCGCCAGGGCGTGTCTCCGGAATCGGCCGGGCGCGATTTGAACGAAATAGCCCGCTCTCCCTTGCCCGAATTTCCCCGGCCGCCCTGGGCCAACCTGAAGTTCGGATTCATCGCCAACGCGTTACAGGGAGAGATCACGCGCACGGTGCGGCCCGCGCTTCTGGCCATCCTCGGCGCGGTGCTTCTGGTGCTGGCCATCGCCTGCGTCAACGTCACCAACCTCCTGCTCGCGCGCGGCGTCCAGCGGCGAGGAGAAATGTCTGTCCGCGTCGCTCTGGGCGCCGGGCGGGGGCGGCTCGTGCGGCAACTTCTCACCGAATGTCTGCTGCTCGCGGTGTTAGGCGGCGCGCTGGGAATTCTCGTGGCGCAATCCGCGGTTCGCACACTCGTGGCTCTCGCTCCGGTGGACCTGCCCCGCATCGGAGCCATCGCCGTCAATGGCGCCGCATTCGCTTTCGCGTTCGCCGCCACCACGCTGGTCGGTGTGGGAGTCGGGTTGGTTCTGGCGATGCACGCCACGCGCGACGATGTGCACTCCGGCCTGCGGCAGAGTTCCCGCCAAACCGTCGGCGGCCACCAATTTACCCGCCAAACGCTCGTTGTTGCCGAGGTTTCGCTCGCGCTGGTGCTGCTGGTCAGCGCGGGATTGCTCCTGCGCAGCCTGGAACGGCTCTTCTCGGTGGATGTGGGCTTCCGCGCCGCGCACCTGCTCACCATGCAGGTGCAGGAAGCCGGCCACCGATACGACGCCGATCCAGCCCGTTACCAGTTCTTTGAACAGGCCCGCGAGGCGGTCGAGCGCGTGCCGGGCGTTACCGCCGTCGCCTTCACCAGCCAGTTGCCGCTCAGCGGCGACCTGGACGGCTACGGCGCCGAATTCGAAAACGAATTCAATCCACAGGACGATGCCAGCGTGCTCCGCTATGCCGTGAGCCCGAATTATTTCGACACCATGGCCATCCCGCTGCGCAGAGGACGCCTGCTCAATGCGCACGACACCACGGGCGCGGGACGCGCAGTTGTGATTAGCGAATCGCTCGCCAAACGGAAATTCCCCGGCCGGGACCCCATCGGCACCGGAATCCGCATCGGCCCCGGCAGCGGCAACCCGAAAGAGCCGTGGTCCATCATTGTCGGCGTGGTCGGCAACGTGAAGCAGACTTCGCTCGCGCTGAGCCAGACGGATGCCGTGTACGTCACACCCCAGCAGTGGTACTGGGTAGATAATCCCATGTCGATGGTCGTCCGCACTTCGGGCGACGCGGTCGCACTCGCTCCCGCCATTCGCCGCGCCATCTGGTCGGTGGACAAGGACCAGCCGATCGTCCGCGTCGCCACCATGGACGAATTGCTCGCGGCGTCAGAAGCCCAGCGGCGATTCGCGCTCATTCTGTTCGAAGCCTTCGCGCTCATGGCACTGGTGCTCGCCGCCACCGGCATCTACGGCGTGATCTCCGGAAGCGTCACCGAGCGGATGCGCGAAATCGGCGTGCGCTCCGCGCTCGGCGCCACGCGCGGCAATATCGCGGTTATGGTGCTGCGCCAGGGAATGGCGCTCACCGCCCTGGCGTTGCTCATCGGTCTCGCGGGAGCGATGGCCGCCAGCCAGGCGCTGGTCACACTGCTGTTCGGTGTCGGACCGCTCGACCTCGCAACCTATGTCGGCGTGGTCGCGCTGCTTGTGGGTGTCTCTGTGATCGCCTGCTGGGTGCCGGCCTGGCGCGCGGCCCAGGTGGATCCTTCGCTCACGCTTCGAGCGGAGTAGCGCCGCCGTTCGTCCAACTCGCTGCTATCTCGATCTGGCGTCATGCGTGGCCACAAATAATAATTCCGCCCCTCCGAAAGAGAGCGATTTTCGATTTTCGCTCCCTACAGGTACTTCACAAACAGCACCTCATTCTGCTTTTCGTTGTACACTAGGTCGTCTACCAGTTCTTTGGTCATGAAAATTCCCAGCCCACCGGGTCGCAATCCCTTCTTCTCGCGCTCTTCCATGTGGGCCGTGGGGTCGTCGCCTTCATAGCCCACCGCGGCGTGCGTTAATCCCTCGAATTTGAATCCGGGCCCCGGATCCGCGATGCGGTACATGAGCATCTTCGGAGTGCGCACATAGGAGACGCGCACTTTGCGGTTCGGATCCAGCTTGCCGCCCCACTCCACGGCATTGGTCAGCAATTCGCGGAAGGCCTGGCCCACGCGGTCGCGCGCCTCCTGCGGGAGATCCGTCTCCAATTGATTCAGGATCAGATGAATGCGCCGGGCGCAGTCCAGATCGCACGGCACCAGCAGCTCGACCCACGTTGGCTTTGCGGAGATCACCTCGATCGGCGGCGCCTCCGGCCGCTCCTCGAGCGCGTCTTCCACCACCTCCACGAGCGTCGCCGGGTCCACGGGTTTCGTGATGTACCGGTAGGCCTGTTCGCGCACGGCCCGCAGCATGGCCTCCGGAGTTTCGTCGGACGTCATCACGACCACGCGCGGCGTTCGCGGCTGCTGCCGGACAAGCGCCAGCACCTCGAAGCCGTTCATCTTCGGCATCCACAGGTCCAACAGCACCAGGTCAAATTTCTTCTTCTTCAGCAGCGCCACGGCCGCTTGGCCATCCGCCGCGGTCGTCACTCCGTATTTCTGTTTCTTCAACAGCCTGCTCACGAATGTCCGCAGGATGCGGTCGTCATCGGCAACCAGAATGTTTTTCACGCTCCCCCCTTTGCAGTGCGGCGGCTCGCCGCCGCTTTTCTTGGCCGGGGCTTGCCCCGGCGTCTTCCGGCAAACTCTGCCAACACCTCGCGGAGCGCATCGACGGCCGGCACGATCTCGGCCAGCCCTTCCTTTACTCCCTTTTTCTCACCGCGCTTTCCCAAATCTTCCAGCCGCGCTGCCGCCGCCCGCGCCGCCTGCGCGCCGAAATGTCCCACCGCGCCCTTGAGGGCGTGCGCGGCGCGTGCCAAACCCTGCGAATCGCGGCGCGCCGCCGCCCGCCGCACTGCGTTCACCAGGCGCGGCGAGTCCTTTAGAAACATTCGCGCGAGCTGGGCCGCGAGCCGGGCGTCGCCGCCAAATCGCGCCACGATTGCATCCCGCGTCGTCTGAGCCGCCGGCTCTTGCGGCGCCTCTGCCTGCGGCGCGACCGCGCTCGCGCCGCCTTTCGCGGCCTCCTCCACCACACAGAACAGGCCTGCCTTATTGAACGGCTTCAGCAGATGCCCGTCCATCCCCGCCTGGCGAACCTGTTCACGATCATCCGGCGAATCATTTGCGGTGACGGCCAGGATAGGAATTCGCTTCCCGCTGGCCAGCTCCCCCGCGCGGATTGCGCGCGCCGCCTCCAGGCCGTTCATCACCGGCATTTCCACGTCCAGCAGCACCACGTCAAACTCCCGCTCGCGCGCGGCGGCTACTGCTACCTTCCCGTTTCCGACTGCCTCCACTTTATGCCCGCGGCGCTCGAGCAGCTCCGCCATCAACTTCCGGTTCATCTCCAAATCGTCCGCCAGCAGGATGCGGAGTTGCCGCGCAGCCGGTTGCTCTGCGCCGGCGGCCTCCGCTTGCGGCTGCGGGGCTGCGACCGCGACCACACCCGAACGCTCCGCTCCCCGCGGGCGCGGCAGCCGAAACCAGAACCGCGTTCCGCCCCCGGCGCGGTTCTCGCAACCCACGCTTCCGCCCCAACGCTCCGCCGTGATTTTGCAGAAATAAAGTCCCAGCCCTGCCTTACCCGTGCTCTCCTTCCCTTTTCCGAACAGCCGGAAGAGCTTCGCCGCCGTCACTCCCTCCGGCAATCCCGGCCCCTGGTCGTCCACAAACGCGCGCAGGAAACTTCCATCCTCTTCCGCTCCCACCGTCACCACGGTTCCCGCGGGACTGTAACGCAGCGCGTTTTCCAGAAAGTTGGTAAAAATCCGCCGCAGCCGTTCCGGCTCGCCGGTCACGCGCCAGTCGCGCGGCTCCTCGAGCCGCGGATCGAGCGCCAGCCCCGCGCCCTGGCTCGCAAACGCAGCCGTGTATTCGTTCACCACTTCGCGCGCGCTCTGCGCCAGATCCGCGGTCTGTCCCGCGTTTACCGCCTGGAGCGCGGCCATGTCGCTCGAAAACGCCTTCAGCACATCGCGGATCATTCCTTCCTGCTTGCGTGTTTGCCGGTCCGCGATGTCCACCACTTCGCGCACTTTTTCCGGAGGCAGCCCCATGGTCAGCAGCGAGAGGCAGCCGCGCAGCGCCGTCAGCGGCTGCGAGAGGTCGTGAACGATGCAATGCAAGAGCACTTCCTTCGTTTGGATTTCGCGCCGCAGGCGGTCATGCGCGAGATATTCGTCGCGCGCGATCTGCAGCCGGCGCGAAATCTCGTCGAAGCGCTCCGGCTGGTTACCTATCAGTAGAATCCGCCGCCCGTCGAGCACCCACGCTTCCGCCTCGAGCGCCACTTCGCTGCCGTCTGTGGCGCGCTCGATCCACGGGCCGGATTCCGCGCGCTCCCCGGTGCCCAGTTTCCATACGCGTTCCGCTTCCAGCAGAAAGGTTTCCAGGTAGGGCGAGCGGTCGGCCGGGACAAACTGCGCGCCCGCCTCCGCCATATCCACGCCGAATACGCGCCCCAACCACTCCGGCGGCTTCCCGACCGGCACCAGCGCCCCAGCGCCCGCATCTTCCAACACGGCGTAACCCATGCGCGCCAGCAATCGTTCCGGCAGCGCGTCCGCCTTCATTTGTGCTTTCCCATCATGATCACAGCCAGCGCGAGGAACGCCGCTTCCACGCCTTCGCCCGTCTTGGCGCTGCTCTGCTGCGGATTCCAGCCGCGGCCGCGCAGCTCCTCCAGCGTCTCCGGAGTGATTTCCCAGTCGGCCGCGAGGTCCAGTTTGTTCACCACCAGCACCACGGGCGCCGCGTACGGACCCCCCTGCACCCGCTCGTTCAATTCCAGCGCCTTATCGAGCGTGGCGCGGCGGGTTCCATCGACCACCAGCACGTATCCGTTCGAGCCGTTCAGACTGGCCATGCGCAGCTTCTGGAAATCATCCTCGCCGTAAAAGTCCCACAACATCATGGTCACGTCGTGGCCGTCCAAACAGATCGGCCTTTTATCCACCTTCACGCCCACGGTCGTATGGTACTTCTCGTCGTACTGGCTCAGCACGAACCTGCGCACCAGACTCGTTTTCCCAACGGCAGACGCGCCGAGCATGCAGATCTTCTTTTTGTATTCCACGGGAGATTCGCCTCAGGGATGCGCGCCGGCCACGGGCCGCAGCACGCGGAACGTCACGCAGCGGTTGATTTGCCGCTCCGCTTCGCTTCCTTCGCCGGCCAGCGGTTCGCTGCTTCCCGCGCTACGCACATGGAAAATGGACGCGCGCAGCCCGCCCCGCTCCAGCGCCTGGACCGCGCGCGTGGCCCGGTACTGTCCCAATCGCTGGTTCGTCGCGTCCGGGCCGGTGCTATCCGTATGGCCCACGGCCTCCACCGACAGTTCTTCCCCCATCTCCTGCGCCAGGTGATCCAGGGTCTTCAAAATCGCCGCCACAGTTTCAATCGCCGCCCGCTGCTCCGCCCGGATTTCCGCCGAGCCTTCGTTGAACTGGATGCGCACGCCCGCCAGTTCGCCGCGCGCCCTCACAAAATCGCTCTGGCCGGGCAGCAGCAGTCCGGTGGTATCCACCGCCTTCACTCCGGCGATCAGCACCGCCCGCGATTCAAGCTGCCTGATCCAATCCGGCGGCGCTTCGCCGCGCACGCGCAGCACCCCGCTCTCGACCCTCAGGCTCACTCCCCCCGGTGGCGCGAGCAGCGACGTCGCGCGCTTCGCCACCAGCGCGTCGTCGAGCGCGTAGTAGCGGCCCAGTTGCAGGTCCGCCAGCGTGGGGTCCAGCCCCTGCCTCTCGAGCAGCGTGAACGGATCCTCGCTCTGCGGGTCGCGCATTCCCCGGATTTCGTAGTAGCGGCTGAACCATCCTCGGTGGAACGACGTGATCGTGTAGCCCGGCTGCTCGCGGAGTACGTCCACGAACCGCCCCCACCGCCAATCCTGCACTCGCAGATACGCCTGCCAGCCCAAAAACAGCACCACCACCGTCGCCAGCGAATACGTAAAGTAGGGGCGCGGCGGCGGCATGGCATGTTCCCGCCGCTGCGAGGCGAACGACTCGATCAGCAGATTTTCCGTGGCGTCGAACGCAGAGGCATCGCCGCTGAATTCATCGAGCCGTCTGCCGAACGTGGCGTGCACGCGTTCCAGCACTTCGCGCAGCTTCAGCCGGTAGCCTTGCGGCGCCTGCCCGCGGATCACCGCCATGAGCACGGCTTTCGGCCCCTGCTCCACCCAGGTGTTGAACTCGCCCACCTCGAATTCTTTCAGGGCCTCGTCTTGACCCGCATGGAACGAGTCGCGCGCGTAGTCCTGCAACGCGGACATCATCCCGGCCATCATGTCCGCGTCCATCGCCTTCGCGGCCACTTCCGGCGCCACCACGCGATGCAGCAGCAATCCCGTCTGGCGGTGGAACAGGAACACCTGCTCCACCCGGTACACCAGGCTGTGCAATAGCGCCACTTCGCTGAACGATTTTCCCGTCCGGATGGCCTCGATCCTCCAGCGGATTCCCTGGATCGAGAAGCTGTGCTGCATCGCCTGGTCGAACGACTGCACCAGCGTCTTGAAATATTCCGTGATCGCCCGCCGGATGGACGGGCCCATGGCCGGGAACAGCGCTTCCGCCACGACCTGCGGATCGCGCTCCACCGATTCCTTCAGCGTCCGCTCCACGGTGGGCCGCAGCGCCTCGGTCAACTGCTCGTCCGTCCCCTCCTCGCCGCGAAGCCGCACCGCCTCCGGCAGCACCTCGCCCACGTCGCGCGCCCGCTGACCGAAGTCGTGCACGCGCTCGCGCAGCGCCAGCAGCTCGTCGCGCTCCGCATGGAACAGGATGTCGCGCAGCTCGGCCAGCCCCGCTTCGTCTTCTTCTGCGGATGGATTGCGGGGACGCCGCGGGTCGTGGGGTGTGGCGGAGTCAGGCATGGTCGTGGGGCGCCCCGCGTTTCCCCGAGCGCCGAAATCTTCGGGGCCAGGCGGGCGCGGCCGGCAGCGCAGCCGCCTGGACTACTTCTCCGGCAGTTCGAACTCTTTTTTCAACCGCAACGAGACTTCCGAGAACAGGTCAGCCAGCGCCACGCGGTCGGTCAGCTCGCCGCGCAACGTCTGCGCCTCCTGGTTCAGTGCCGTGGTCAGCGCCCGGTGCGATTCCTTGATCTCCGTGGAGAGCGATTTGAACTGCTCCAGGATCTTCGCCCGCAACTCGCCCTGCCCGGCGTTGAAGTCGTCGTCGAGCTGCGCGATTTTCTTCTCGATCCCCTTCGCCGTGTCGCGAAGCTCCCGGCCCAGGTCCTTCACCGCTTCGCCGCGTTCCGTCTTTTCCGACTTCAGCCGCTGGCCCAGCGCTTCGGCTTCCTGCTTCACAAAAGATTCGAGCGCGTCGAGCCGCTTGCGCATTTCCTCGCGCAGCGCCTCGGCATCCTTGATCAAACGGTCTTCCAGCCGCGCGAACCGCTTGTCGTAATCCCGCATCTGCGCGCCGAACAGGATGTCGCGGATCTTGTCTACGTTTGCGCCCTCGCGCACATCTTCCGCCGCCAGTCCCTGAGGTTCATTGTTGGAAGCCATGGTGCGTCCCTTCTTCCCTTTCCGTCCCATCAGTACCCGGAATTTGCGTTTTCCCGCCCTCGGCATGCCGAGAGCCTACTACGCCCCCTGTTTCCCGGCAATGACCCGTGCCTGTTCCCTCAAATTTCCTCCCGCTTTCCTGCTTGCCACTAGTCACCAGCCACTGGCCACTTCTTTAAATTGTCAGCTCCATCATGTCCGCTCCCATCACACACTCAAACTTCATTCCCTGCGTCTTCATGTATTCCCAGCACGCGCTCAGGATGTTGTCCAGCGCGATGTCGTCGTGCATCGGGTCGTGATGGTAGAGGCACAGCCGCTTCACTCCCGCGGCATGCGCCGAATCCACGGCGTCCTTCCAGCTCGAGTGGCCCCAGCCCTTCTTCCGCGTGTACTCCTCTTCGGTGTACTGCGCCTCCCGGATATAGAGGTCCGCTCCGTTCACGAACTCGTCCACCTCGCGGTCCAGTCGTTTGTTCAGGTCGTTCACGCCCGCCAGCCGGCAATAGGGCTCGTGGTCCGTCAAATACACCAGCGATTTGCCCGCGGCCTCGAACCGGAAGCCCACGGCCAGCCCCGGATGGTTCAGCCCGAAATGCGTCACTTTCATGTCGCCCATCTCGAGCGGCCCTTCCAGTTCGTGGAATTCCAGGCTGCTCTTGAGGTCGCCCAGCTCCACAGGAAAATAACTGCCATCCATCTGCCCGGTGAACACCTTCTCCAGGCTCTTGTCCGTGCCTCGCAGGCTGTAGACGCGGATGCGGCTTCCGCTCTGGTACGCAGGAAGGAAAAAGGGAAAGCCCTGGATGTGGTCCCAGTGCGTGTGGCTTACAAAGATGTCGATCTCGAGCGGAATTTCACCAAACTCGCGCTGGATCGAGATCCCCATCTCCCGAGCGCCCGTGCCGCAATCGAGCATGAAGATCCGGTTGTTGTGCCGCATCTCCACGCACGAGGTATTCCCACCGTAACGGAGCGTCTTCGGGCCGGGCGTGGCAATCGAGCCGCGTGTCCCCCAGAACCGCAGCCAGAAGGTGAACGCGTGCTTCGAGGCCTCTTCCGCCAAGGTCTCGAGCGTCACGAACCCCTCGCACACCTTCTCCATCAACTCTTCCATCTCGTACGGTTTTATCAGGTAGGCGTTCGCCCCCATCTCCATTGCTTTACGGATGTCCACCGGGTAGCGCTTGGCCGAGGCGGCGATGATGTAGGTGTCTTTCAGGTCGGGATCGTTGCGGATTTCCTGGCACACCGCATAGCCGTGCACCTTCGGCATCATCAGGTCCAGCAGGATGACGGGCACGCGCTCCGCACGAAGCGTCTTCAGCCCCGCCTCGCCATCCGGCGCTTCCAGCACCTCGTACCCCGCCACCTGCAGGCGCATCATCGCCAGCCTGCGAAGGTCGGCATCGTCATCAATTACCAGGATTCGGCGGGCCATGGCTTGGGAGGCGGATTCTCTCACGGGTGGCAGGCGGTTTCCATACCCGCCGGTTTCCAAATCGAGGTGCCCCGCACGTCGGGTTTACGTGTGGGCTTCCTTTCTCGGGCACGCAGGCTCGGGCCAGAATGGGCTATAATCTCGCGTACACACTGAACACCTAAGGAGCCGCGATGAAGGGTAAATCAGAAGTTGTGGATATTCTGAACGAAATGCTGCAGGAAGAGCTCTGCGCCATTAACCAGTACATGATCCATGCGGAAATGTGCGAAAACTGGGGCTACAAGAAGCTCGGCCGCTTCATCAAGAAGCAGTCCATCGGCGAGATGAAGCACGCCGAACAACTGATGGAGCGCGTGCTGTTTCTCGAAGGCATCCCGGACGTCAGCAACATGCCCAAAGTGAAAGTGGGCAAGGACGTCCCCCAGCAGATTGAGAACGACCTCGGACTCGAAAAGGGCGCCGTCGCGTCCTACAACCGAGCCATCGAGGTCTGCCGCAAAGTCTCAGACAACGCCAGCGCCGATTTTCTCCTGGTCATCCTGAAGGACGAGGAAGAGCACGTGGACTTTCTCGAAACCCAGCTCGAAATCATCAAGAAAATCGGCCTGGAAAACTACCTCACGCAGCAAATCGAACTCGAAGCTGGAAAGTAACCAGGCTTCGCATTGGTAGGGGCGGACCCGGGTGTCCGCCCTCTTCTCCCTTCCGTCTGAAGTACCGTAGGGCGAAGCCCTGCGCTAGAGGCACCACTCTCGCTAGCCCATCCGTACCATTCCACTGCGCCGTCCGCCCAGGTACTTTTGCCCTCGATTGAGGTCTGTCCGCATGGAAACCTATTCCCCGCAAACCCGCTCCACCGATCCCGAACACCGCCGCCGGGCGCGCCTACTGGTCCTCAGCATTCTCGTCTTCGGTCTCGTCGCGGTCTGGACCATTCGCCCGCACGCCGTCCGCGCCGCGGTTCACCAGATGGAATCCATGATCGGCCGCAGGGCCGAAGCCCCGCGCACGCCTGTTCCTGCCGCCCAACCCTCAAAACCCCACTCCGGCACCTGAGCTCGCAGAGGTTCGCCGCCCCACCCCAGCTTCGCTGCCTGCTATTTCGCCTGTTCCTTAAACTTAGCCGCGAACGCTGCATTCGCTTCCTCGGACTTTCCACGCGGAATGCTCAGTGTCTTCCAATTCGCTCCCGCGAAATGTTTCGCAAGTAGTATCAGCTGGCCGATGTGGTCCGAGTAGTGCCCGAAGGAACGCTGCGCCGCGCCCAGCGCTGTGTACGGCTCGGAGCGAATGGTCACTATACGCTCCAGGTCCGCCGGGCCCAGCGACTCGAGCGTCTCCATAAGAATCTTCCAGCTCTCCTCCCACCGCGCGACGAGCGACGCGCGCGTATCCCGGGCATCGATGCGAAATTCCTCGTCGCGCTTCCGCCACGGCTTTTCGCCGTCCGTGGTCAGAAAATCCGTCCA
>Ga0187803_10000098_pt1 | contig 35311 bp, 53 predicted proteins | sample NC_wetland_sal_i_2_FD_132425 | JGI IMG/M metagenome (GOLD analysis project Ga0187803, IMG submission 132425) | Wetland sediment microbial communities from Neuse River Estuary, North Carolina, USA - Control_3 | ecosystem: Environmental > Aquatic > Freshwater > Wetlands > Sediment | place: USA...
AACACGGCGCAGCGTGCCGTCGTTTTCGGCCGGGCGGCGGCACGTGGGGTGGCAGCCGCTACTAGTACCGCGCGGTGTTGGGGCTCTCGCTCCGCAATCACAGCAAATCGCGCAAATTGCTGCGACTGGTGCCTCGACTGCGGCCGGTATGCTGGTGGCGCTCGGTACAATCGGCGGGCCGGTCGGCGCGGCGATCGGTGGCCTAATCTCGATCGGGCTGCTGGTGGCGAATCAATTCGGCGGCTGCGGTCAAACTTGTGTGGAGGCGACCAAAATCGCCGATCAAGTCGGCGCGCTGCTCGATCAGATGTTGCAAACCTACCTCGCGGCGCCAGTGCATTATTATTCGATGCAGCAAGCGTATCTAACGCAATGGGATGCCGCATGGGCCGCGCTCGAAAAGGCCTGCTCAAATCCGCAGCTCGGCGATGCCGGCGCGCGCTGTATTACCGATCGCCAGCGCGGGTCTTGCAAATGGCACACGTCGCCCGGCGGTTGGCAACAGGCTAACGGCGTGTGGCAGTATATCGCGCCTGGTCCGGATGGTTCGGGCTCTACTTGCTGGAATTGGTTCGTCGGTTCTCGCGATCCGGTTGCGAACGATCCAACCGTTGTACCGGATCCGGCGAGCTCGGCCAGCTCGCCATTATCAGCCATCAGCTCCGCGGTTTCCGGTGTTAGCCCGGTTATTTTGATCGGCGGCGCTCTGCTAGTCGGCGCTTGGCTTTTCATCGGAGATAACTAGCATGGCCTACGTGAATATCACCAGGCCGAGCGGAGGATTGAATGGGCGAGGCCTGGGCGCCATACCGCGGCCCGTTCAACGCCTGCGTGTTAAAAACATGCTGCCGCGCGGCCGCGGTATGGGTTATGCGATCAGCGCAGCGGCGCCTTACTTCACGCCGGATCCGCCAACTTTCGTCACGGTCACGCCGACGACCGGCGCGCTGCCTTTTCAAGTTGTCTCGACTGAAAGCTATCTGCAGCAAAATTTAGTCGGCCAAATGCAGAACAGCGCGCAGTACAACGGATGGACACTCGCGCAATGGATCGCGGCAATCACGGCCGACGCGCAGCAGCGATGCAGTTTTTATCCTGGGAGCTGCGGCAGCTCAACACCCGAGCAGCTCGGCCAAAAATACGGCACGCTCGCCTACCAGATAATGCAGCTCAAGGCTTCGCAGCAGCCGGCCAGCTCGCCGGCGCCGGTGCCTGTCACACCGTCAGGAAGTTTCGGACCTAACCCGACGCCTGGCGCGATCCCGCCGCAGGTTTCGAGCGGACCGGCAATCGGCGTATCCGTACCGACCTCGCCGGCTAGTCCGGCCGGCTCACCCGGCCAGGCGTCGATTCCGCTTGTGCCGTTTACGACGCCGGCGCAAACATCGGCGCCTACCGGTGTTGATTTCAGCTTTCTCACAAACCCGATTTCGCTTTTCGGTTACGGCGTGCCGCTTTGGATGCTACTTGCGGCTGGCGGCGCGGGTATCTATGCGCTCGCGAGCTCGGGCGGCGGAGGCCGGCACCGATGAACAGCGCAATTAAAATCGGCTTGCTTGCCGGGGGCGCATGGCTGCTCTATGAATGGTGGCAGCAGCAGCAGCTTACCGCAGTACCCGGCTCGATTCCTAACGCGGCGTTGCCGGCGCCGACGCCTGGCCCGCTCGGTACGACGGTGAGCAGCTCGCCGGCACCGGCCGCGCAGGCGACGAACACAGCCGCAAATTCCGCGAGTCTGGCCGCGATCCGTTCGCAGTTGCAGGCACTCGCGATGGCGTACCTGGCGGCAAATCCATCGGCGACCGGGCTCGATGTTGACCAGTGGAACTATTATTACGCGCAAATCCGGGGCATATCCTTTCCCGGTGCTGCCGGCACTTTAATCCTCAACTCGCTCGGGATTCCACTGACCGCGCCTGGCCGTTCGCAACCGGTTTCAATCGACCAGTGGATAAGCGCGGCTGCGGCCGCCGGGCTTAGTGGTTATCGGCGCGGCCTTGATGCTGCAGCACCATTCCTGCAGCTCCGCAATCGCGCGAAAGTGATCCGGCTACCACTGACGACACCGGCAATCGCGGCCATTCGCCGCGGCGTGGCGGCGCGATCGCGAGCCGGGCAAAACTATCTGCCGAGCAATACGCCGATGGTAGGGGGTGCCGCGTAATGGCATTCGTGCGCCGGCGAGGGCGGGGCATGGGCGACACAGCAGCTTGTCCCTCGCTCGCTCAACTCATGGGCGTAGTCGATGCAACGGACCCGTGCCAGCAACAATCGCAGATCCCAACTGAAACGACGTATCCGGTTCTCACGACCGCGCCGGCAAGCGGCGGGGTAACGCCAACGGGCGCGCCGGCGAGTGCCTCTGCTGGCCTGATGAGCTGGTTACAGACCAATCCGGCCGCAATGCTCGGCCTCGGCGCGGCGCTCTTAGTTGTCGTCGGCGGTGCGCTTCTGGGAGGGCGCCGGCGATGAGTGATTTTAAACGGGCGCCACTTTCCAATCTCGCCGCACGCCTGGCGCGAGCAAGTGTCGCGCAGTTTGCCGAGCACGTACGGGCTAATCCTGGCGTGATGGCCGCTTACGATGAACACGCCGCGCCGATCGTCGAGGAAGCAATAAACCGAGTGCTACCGGGCGAGCCGTTGAGTTTGGTCGAAATCGCCGATCGCATCGGGATCCTGCCAAAACGAAGGGGGCGCCGTGCCCTACGTTAGCGCAGCAGTGCCGATGGGCCGGCCAATGATCGCGCCGGCGCGACCTGGCCCGCGCTTGGTGCGCAACCGCGGGCGCCGCGGCGTCGGCGACTACTTCAGCGAGAATTGTCTCGGGCCGGCATCGCTCGCGACCGTCTTAAACCCGTTCTGTTACCTGTACCCTGGCCGCAACCTTTCAGCGTCGGCGAGCAATATCATTTCGCCATATAATCCGCCGCCGCTGCCGACACCGATCGCGCAGCCGACGGCATACACGCCAACCGGGGCGGTTGATGTTGCCGGCAATCCGGTTTACGACATCAGCTTTCAAACGCCGCAAGAAAACCAGGCGGCGAACGCTGCGCAGGCGCAGCAGTTTTTCACTAACCTCGCCGATCAAAACGCGGCCGGCAATCCGAGCAGCACGGCGATTTGGCTCATTGCCGGCGCCGTGTTGCTCGGCGGGCTCTGGCTTTTAGGGGGGCGGCAATAATGGCGTACACGATGCGGCGCGGCATGGGCGATTACGATCAGGTGAAAAACTGGAGCTGGTTATATTATCCGCCTCCGTACGGTTTTGTAAATCCCGATCGGCCGCGGCCAAAGTCACCTGCGCAGTTCTACGCACCGGCGGCAACGATGGGGCTCGGGTGCGGCTGCGGCGGTACCTGTGGCGGTTGTAGCGCGCCTGGCGCGCCAGGCCTGGGAATGTTCGAGTCCGGGCTCGATATTTCGGGCTGGGGCCTTGGCGAGTGGCTTACGGTCGGCGCCGGCATCGCGATCGCCGCGGCCGCCTTCGGTAAGGGCAAGCGGACGGTGCGATCGCGTAAAGCGATGCGGCGCATTAGAGGTTTTTGAGAAATACAATGACGAGGCGGGCAACATCACAGAGGAAGGCGCGGGGCGGTACCGGATCCAACCGGCCGCACCTGCGCCGGAATCTGTGGCCGTTCTCGGCTTTTAAAACGAGTACGACTTATCACGTCAAGCGCAAGCGCGGTCCGACGACTGCGGGCGCGGGCAGTTTCAAGGGGCACAGGATCGAGCGGCTGCCCGATGGCGGTTTTACTGTGCCGTCGCTCGATCGTGAAAGCGTTTTTGACGATAAGCGCCAGGCGAAGCGATTCATCACAGCGCAGACTAAGTACAACAATGCGGCTCGCAAGAATAGCCAGCCAGTGATGACATATCAACTCGCGCACGCCGCGGCGACCGATGCCGCCAATAAGGCGATGCGAAAAGCCGGCCGTACGTCCTGGAATAAGGCCGATTACAATGTAGCGGTCCGCACATTCAAAAAACTTTTCAAGGCCAATCCTGGTAAGCATGCTTTCGCCCGGTGTGTTGCGAAAGTTTCCCAACGGCCCGAGGTAGTGAGCCCTGCCGGCGTGTGCGCGGCAGCCGGCCGGAAAAAGTACGGTGCTAAAAAATTCGCAGCGATGGCTCGCGCCGGCAAGCGAGCGGCGGCCCGCAACCCTGGCCTGCGCATCGTCGCACTGAATGAATCCCGCTACAATCGCGACATCCGGCACCTGCTCCGCGATCCTAGCCAAACTTACGCGGAATACAGCCGGAATTATCCCGGCCGCATGTGGATGCTGTATCGCGGGTCGGAGTTCATCAGAACATCGGCATCAAAAGCTGAGCTCAAGGGCTACGGGCGGGAAAACTCCGGAAAGCAGAAAAACTGCGGCGCATTGCGTCAACCTAAGCACAGCAATCCGGTCGAGGCCGCGAAAGAAGTTTACGAAAAATTCCATGGCCGGCCGGCTGCGAAAATCCTTAAGATCACCGAGCGGGTGCATGTACACACGGCTTTATCGGGCATCGGTGATTTGAAGCGGCTCACTGTGCGTCACATAGGCGGCCGCAAAAAAACCGACCTCGATTTCGGGCCTGGGGCCGTGCTGGCACAAAATGAAAAACGGAATCAGCTTTTTATTCGGGGCGGCGACCAAAGCGTACCGCTCGCGGTTTTTGGAATTAAGCCGCCATACCATGAAAGCGAAATCCTCGGTGAGGTTCTCTCGGTTGACTACTTCACGCGCAAGGATCATCTGGCGCCCAAGGATGGAGGCACGGCGACATATCGCCATAAATTCGGCCGCAAAAAACCAACGCTGATCTATAGCGTGCCCGATAAGAAACTCAGCTTTGCCGGCGGCGGTTACACCATTCCGGATGAGGGGATCGACCTCTAGCCATGCGATTCGTTTTTATTTCCGAGCGCACTTTCGAGCCGTGGGATTGGACGAATCCCGAGCTCGCCGGCATCGGCGGTTCGGAAACGTCACACATTGAAATGGCCCAACGCCTCGCGCGCCGCGGTCATGATGTCATGTCATACGCGCCGCTCGCGCTCGACGAACGCATGGGCATGGCTCGCGTTGCCGGCTACCAAATCCCCGCGGATAGCTTCACGGACCCTGCAGGCGTGGAGTGGTATCCGATCGAGCGGTTTCTCGAAGTCGTCGGCCGCGCCCATGTTCCCGGCTTAGTGTATGTAATCTATCGCGCGCCGCACCTAGTCGATCTACTGCCGGCCGGCTCGATCGCCTGGCTAATCTGCCAGGATACCGATTACACGCGGGCCGACAACCTGCTCGACCTCGATCGCGCGAGCCGGTTTACGCGCATCGTCACACTCTGCCAGGCGCAAGCGAAGGCCATGCGGCGCCGGCTCGATTCCCTGCCTGGCTCGAAAGGGCGCCGCGATAACATCGTAGTTTCCTCGAACGGCATCAAGCGCGAAACCATCGACGCGCTCGAAAATCTTTCAAGGGAAACGCCGTATGCACCTGAGCGGAATGAATGCCGGCTCATTTATGCGAGCTCGCCGGATCGCGGCCTAGAAAATCTCTTGCCCATTTTTGAACGCGTGCGCGAAATCGTGCCCAAGGCCGAACTGCATGTTTGTTATGGCTTCAACAACATAGAGAAAGTCATCCAGCGCATCGACGATCGCGGCTTTAAAAACAATCCGGTCGCGCAAAACCGCGCGCACCTTCTCGCTGAAATGGAGCGGCTCGGCGTGCATCACTATGGCCGCCTGGGCCAAACCGAATTGCTCGCGCACTGGCTACGATCCGCCGTTTGGTGCCATCCCTCGAACTTCACTGAAACAAGCTGTATCACTTGCATGGACGCGCAGGCCTGCGGCGCCGTGCCGGTTACTAATCCAGTGTGGGCTATCGGCGAAAACGTCGAACACGGCGTTTTTATTGAAGGCGACGTACGCACCGAAGCAATCCGCGCCCGCTATGTTTATGCGGTCGCCGAGCTGCTGTTAAACCCGCAAATGCAGCAGGAACACCGGGCCGAAATGATGCCCTGGGCTCGCGATCGTTTCAACTGGGAAAGATTCGTCGATCAGTGGGCTATGTGGGCCGCGGGTGACACAGAAAATTTAGCCTGGCCGGTGACCGAGCAGGAAATGGCCGATTATCCGGGGGTGACACTTTGACGCCGGTTAAGATGGCTTCGCAAGTCTATCGCGATCAGTTCGGCTTTCAGCGCGAGCACTCCAAGGGGCGAGTGTTAAACGTGGGCTCGAATACCGACGGCGCCAAACTCGCAGCCGATTTCGGCGCTATCAACGTCGATATGCGCATCGTCGATCACGTTTCTGGTTTTGTTTTGCCGGTGGCGGTCTTGGCCGATGCGCGCGCCCTACCGTTTGCTGGTGCCTTCGATACGGTGGTACTAGGTGAAATTCTCGAACACATGGAGCCTGCCGATGCCGTTCGCTCGTTACGCGAGGCAGTCGCGGCGATCCACGACAGCGGCCAGGTGGTTATCACCATGCCGCACGACGGTCGGCGCGAAACAGGAGAGATCGAAACGCCGCAGGGCGAAAAACAGTTTTATGCGCCAGGCATCTACGCGTATCACTACCGATCCATCAGCCGGCTAGAGCTGCTCGCGTGGATCCGCGAGGCAGGCTTGCGCGCCGAAGTGATCGCGCGAATTATTTACGTATGGGGTGAGCAGGGATCCGGAATCGTAGCGCGAAAGTGGTGCGAGGCATGATCCGGCACAAACTCATCGGCACAGTTGCATACATGGGCGGCACGATGGCCGTGCCGGAAGCCTTCGCCTGGTCCTGGGGGCAGCTCATGCGGCACACTGAGGCCGTAATTTGCGGGCCTCATGAGCATATCCACCCTACGCGCTCGACGGTGAGCCTGCACGATTGGGGCCGCAACCAAATCGTCAGCGACCTGCGCGGCGAGTGGCTTTTTATGCTCGACAACGATTTAGCTTTTGAGCCCGACCTATGCGCTCGCATGTTGGCGATCGCGAACCGCTATGAGCTCGACGTGGTGACCGGAATTTATTCGTACAAGTCGCCGCCTCACTATCCGGTGTTGTATCTCTACAACCATGAAAGCGGGCAAAACGAAATCGTCGCCGAATGGGAGCGGAGCTGCGAAGTCTTTCGCGTGGATTCTGCCGGTGCCGGCTGCCTGTTCGTTCGCCGCAGTGTGTTCGAGCGGATCGCACGCGAGCTCAAGGTTAACCCGTTCGATCGGATCGGGCGCAAGGGTGAAGATCATTCGTTTTTCGAGCGGCTGCGCGAGCTCGGAATCCCGGCCTGGTGCGCATGGAATATCGAAGTACAGCACCTAGCCGTTTTGGGACTTCAAACCTCGGTGCATTTCAAGCCGACGCGCGAGCCCGATCATTACTACGACGGGCAAGGTTTTGAAAGAGAAGGGGCTGGCGTAAAGGCGCCGCCACAATTGGGAGAAAAGGAGCAACTAGCACTATGAGCGTTACATTAACATACCGGGCGCCTTACAGCTCGGCGCCGACACTGGTACAGCAGCACTACAAGCCCAAAAACCTTGTGATCGCGACCGTGCTCGCCGGCGCAGCATCCGACGCGCAGGTTATCATCACGCACGATTTCGGTCTGACCTCGCAGGATTTGGCGATGGGTTATCCGCTCGTGACGATCACGCCGGAAGATGGGAACTCGATCACTTCGCCATGGTTTGAGGCCTCGCAGGCCCATGACTACACCGTGCTCGGCAAGAGTACCGTTGACGTTGGCGGTCAAGTCAAGGTCGGCATTTCGCGGCCGCCGACTTCGATCCGTTAAGCTCGGCGCCATGAAATCCACCGTGATAGCGGAAATGCTCGGGATCCTCGGCCGTGCCGAGGCTTCCCGAGCACGGAATGAGCTGCCGGCATTCGCGCAACTGCGGAGCACGCTCGCGGCCGCCTTTGCATTGGGTTTATACACAGACGCGGATCTTGATGTTTCTGTTTTCATTGACGCGCTAGAGCGAGCGCAGTCGGCGGCCGAGGTTATGATGCCGGCCGCCGCCATCCGCCAGAAGCTAGAGCCGCTCACGGAAGACGAGGCAACGGGTGCGACCGGTATCGAGCTGCAGACCTATCCGCCGGCGGTCGAAATCCTCCCGATGGCTCTGGCTGAAGCGCAACAGAGTGAGGCGCCGCCGGCGCCGGCCGCTTTGCCTGCGCACGTTATTAGCGTTCTCATCGGTATTCTTGACGCGATCGATGAGGCGCAAACATTGGACGACGTAGCGAGGGGCGTCGCCGTGGCACGTCAGTTTTTACACGATGCCGCGGGCACCAGTGGAATCCGTAAACCCGAGGCGCCGGCGGCCGATCAAACCGCGCCGGCGGAAACCGACCAGGCCGAAGGCGCATCGGCGCCCGAAGTCGAGGCCGAAAACGCAGGGGGTAATTAGTGGCAGTTGCGACACGTACGACCATCATCCCTAACCGCGGGCGACGCCGGCCCGCGGTTAGGCCGATCTCGCCGCACAGGAAACGTGCGGGGGCAAAGCGGGCGAAAAATCCATCCGATGTGATCGGATGGACTATGAACAAGGGCCGAAAGTCGGCACAGAAAGGGCGAGGTTTTACAATGGCACAGAAATCGAAAAAGAAAAAGAAATCCGCGGCCGGCGCGCGGCCTGTCATCATCATGCGGGCGAACACCGGCAAGAAGCAAAACCGGAAAAACGCCGGCCACCACAAGCATCATCACGCGATGAAGCACAACAGAGGCCGGCATCATCATGTTCGCCATAATATCGGCGGCGGACGGATGCGCGGAGTGAGCGACCTGGTGATTAACGGTGTTTTCGTGATCGCCGGCGCGTTGGGCTCGAAACTCATCGCGCAAATGGTGCTCGGTGCCAACAACACAGGCATTATGGGGTACGGCGTGAGTCTCCTCGCCGGCACTGCGCTTTGGTTTGCAACCGACAAGCTCTTGAAGAATCCCGCGGCCTCGGCCGGCGTGATCTCGGGAACGATCGTGCAAATCATCATCCGTCTGCTCAACGACTACACGCCTTTCGGCACGTACGTTGCGAGCCTTGGCATGGGTGACTACCAGGCGCAGGCGTTCCTTACGCCTCAAATCCTGGTCGATCCGTACAAAAACTCCACTATCAAATTTCCCGCGGCTCTCATGCCGCCGGCGCCTAGCGCGCCGCCGCCGTCGAAAACCATGCCGGCGTCGGTGGGCGTGAGCGGGTTTGATCCGCTCTATGGTGGCCGCAGCATTTACTAAGGGGCTCGCGACTGGCGCGGGCGGCAGTAAAAATTTAAAGAACAAGGGAGCACTTGCGATGCACGCGAAACAATTCGATTTCCGTAAACGGCCAACCCTCGAACAGTTGGCCGCGTGGCTTGAAACGCACACGATTGGAGGCGGGGCCTATGGCCCCAATCCCAATCAGAACCCCAGCGGCCAGATTCTCGACGCGACCGAGGCGCAGGGCCGCAACACGAACTCGATCATGGAGGGCTGGGTCGATCGTGGTCCCTGGCAGTACTGGGATACGATTCCATTTATCGCCGGCGCGCAGGTAGCACAAAGCTACTCGCCGTTTTCGGTGCCGATCGGCCAACAGGATCCGATCACGAACACCACGAAAACCAAACTGCAGACCAACCTGCAGCGTGGCAACCAATTCCCGCCGCCGAAATGCCTGCTGCTCATGGCAATCGGCTTTTACTTCGATCCGACCTGGGCGCTTTCCGATATCCAGGCAGTTTTGAACGCATGCTATATGCAGTTCAAAATCGACGACAAGATTTTCCACGAGGGTTTTCTGTGGGACTTCCCGCCGGGCGGTGCGATCACCGGCTTTACGCAAAACTCGGGCGATTCGACTTTCACGCTCGGACTGCCGGCGCCGCAGTACCAACGCCGGTATGGTGATTGGGCGAAGTACATCGCGCCGATTCAGCAATTCTCGATGGACCTGATTTTCGGCGGTGGCGGCGTCGCCATCCCGACGGTAGGCGTCGCCGAGGGGCCGAATAACTACCTCATCGTGCAGCTCGACGGCCTGACCGATCGGTCGGTACAGTAGCTCCGGGTCTGCGCCTGGTGTTTACTCTCCTTGCCAGGCGCGCGCTAACCCGAGGGCAGGCGCGGCGGCCGTTTACGTTCAGGCAGCGGTCGCCGTGGCTGTTCTCTTTTTGAGTTTCTGGAGGCCTTTATGTACTTGCTGAGCTCGGATTCCTGCTCTCATCCGAACAGTGCGACGCCGATCCCACAAACGGCGATCGACGCGCAAAATGTGCGGATCGCGCGCGTCGGGCATCATTTCAATCGCGGCAATGCGGCGATAGATGCGATCATGGCGGCGCTCACGCCGCCGGTTGCTAGTCCGTCCTGTGGCGACCTGCAAAATAGCGATGGTTTAATCGCCGGCTCTCCGTTCCCAAATCCTGGCGGCGGCCCGGCGCCAACAGTCGAAATCATGAGCGCGTCACAGCTCGCCGCCTGGTACAAGTCATGGAGCGCGAGCTCGGCCGCTGCGGCGGCTGCAGCGAATTACGGCTCAATCCCTATGCCGATCGTGGGCGGTCCTTCTGCCGGTATCTCGCGCTTACCGCGGGGCGTGCGGCCGGCCAGGTGGGGCCGTTGGGCGCCGCCTGGCGTGTCGGCCCAGTGCCAGGATCCCGAAGTTTTGCCGGTCGCGACCGTCTCACGGCCGGCGAATGGCAGTGGTACGCAAAACGCTGCGGCGCCGCAGGCCTCGGTCATGCAGCCGTGGCAGTGGCTGGCGCTCGCAGCTCTCGCGGGTTTGGGTTTGTATCAGGTTTCAACGCAAAGGTAGCAAATGTTCGAGGGACTCCGACAAGCCGATGCTGTGCTCGACGCCTGCGGGCGTGAAGTCGCGCCGCCGGGCTACAAGTTTGTGGACCTTCCTTATGTCATTCCACAGAAAGCGACGTTTACCAGTGGCGGCCCGACGCCGTTTCAAATCCGCGTGAAAAACAACGGGCTCACGGCGTTCCGCTGTAAGGGCATCGTGATCGATTGCATCTTACCGATCCGTATAAAGTGGCCGTCGGGCCGCTATCTCGCTCAGGGGCCGAGCTGGCCGGGCTCGGCTGGCTCGCCCATCGGCGCCGGTGGAAACTTGATCGCGCTGAACGAGGAAGTCGAGATTGAAAGCGGCGCGAATATCGTCATCGAGGTTTCGCAGCCATGACCGAAATAGTAGATTCCTTCGGCCTGTACGTGCTTACCTCGGTGAGCCCTGGCGCGAGCCAGAACTCGCTTACCACGTTTTGGAATGCGATCGGGCCTGGTGGTTTCACTATGGGCGTGCAGGCTGGCGCCGGCGACCGTGGCAATCCGGCGCTTTATCTTCCGTTCGGCGCCGCGATTTGCAAAACAGTTTCGCATCAGCCGACATACACGCTCGGCCTCCGCGTTTCAATGAGCTGCGTCGCCGGCGTCGGCGGCGGATCTTCTTTTCTTCAGTTCTGCAACTGCGGTTTCGCGCTCTGCTCTCTCCGCGTGAACCCCGATGGCTCGATTCTGGTCTACGGAAACAATGTCGGTAGCACTGTGATTTTCACGGCGCCGGCGGGCACCTTGACGGCGGCGACGCAAACCTATCTCGAATTGACGGCGACCGTCACGGCCGATGTGCTCGGCGACATGAGCGTAACGGCCGAGGCTTGGGTCAACTCAGTTTCGATCGGCAGCGGATCCGCTGCGCTCGGCCGGAACATCAGCACGCTCAAAAATGCGGCTGCGAATTTCAACCAGATTTTCATTTTTTCCGGCGTCGCGACGAACGGCCAGGCGTTTGTGTCCGACCTGTACCTAAACAATGGGCAAGGGCCGACGAACACCGGCCGGCTCTCGCTTTTGCCGCCGAATAATACGGCGCCGTTTGTGATCGTTGAGCCGCTTGTACCTAACGCTGACACATCGCCGCTCAATTGGACGCCGCTCGCGCCTGGCCCGCACTTCAGCGAGATCAACGAGGTTCCCGCCGACGGCGATGCGTCTTACAACTTCGCGGCGGCCGCGGCAGCCGGCACGATCGACAATTACCGCTGGCAGCCGATCTCTACTTTTGTAGGAACCGTGCAATCGGTGCAGCTCCGCTATCAGGCGCGCTCGACCGCGGCCGGTCCGGCCGGCTATCGTTCGACTGTAGGAATCGGCGGGATCGAGGCGACGGGACAAAAAGCCGGGCTCTGTAGTTCCTATACTTACCAGGGCTCGCAGACATTCGACCTTGATCCGCGTACCGGGCTGCCCTGGGCACAGCCGAATTTTAACTTGAAACCGTTCGGCGTCGAAGTGGTGGCACTGCCATGAGCCTGCTGTACGACGACGATTTCCAGAGCTATGCAGTCGGCGCATTCCCGCCTTATGGAAACCTGTTTAATATCGCGATTATTGCGCCGAAGATCGCAAACAGTGTCCCGCCTGGTGGCGTTTTTGGTGCCGCCAAGTACGTTAACATGGCCTCGCTGCCGAGCCTCATCTGGCCGACGACGACACCTTCGACGGCACTACCGGCTTACTCTGAATTTTCCGTTTTCCAGCACGTGCTCATCCTGGGCGGCCAGGGGAGCGATGAACAGGGCGCGATTTTGCAGTTCAATTGCAACCTAAGCCCATTCGCAGGCATAAGCCTCGCTGCGCTGCGCGTTCTCTCCGATGGAACTCTCGCATTTACGGCACCGCAGAGCTCGGCCTTTTCTCCGAATCAGTTTGTTTCAAACGATTCGATTCTGGTCAATGCCTGGTACTCGATCCAGACCAACGTTCGGTTTTTCGCGGCCGGTGCATTCGTCGGCGTCGATGTCGAGGTAGCGATCAATAACAAGTCGGTTTTTGCCGGCAGTTTCGTGACCACTCAAACGGTGGCATCGCTGCCGGCCCTATTCGTAAACAATCTAATTTTCGGTGGACTCGGCGGCGGCTGCGCTTATGGCCGTATCACCGTTTCTGATACAATCCTCCCGATCGGCGCCGATCCCCATGCCGGCACACCCGACGTGCGTGTGACGCAAGGCGCGATCGAGCTCATACTCGCGGCGTCTGGTGGCCTGCCGGTGCCAGTGTGCCCTATCGGTGGCGGTAACGCGACGGTCGGGCAACTCTACAACAAGACATTGACCGCAAGCGGCGGCATTCCGCCTTACACCTGGAATGTAACCGGCCTGCCGCCCGGCATCACATTCAATCCGGTAAGCGGGCAATTGCTCGGGATCCCGACCACGCCAGGCACGTTTACATACCTGGCGACGGTTACCGACCTGGCGACGGCGATGGGCTCGGTTAACTGCACGATTGTAGTCGTCGCCTCGCTCACCGTCGATATTCAGTTTTGGGGCGTGCTCCGTTTCCTGGTGCCGGTTGGATCTGGCGACGGCGACGCCGCTGAGTATTCGGCGATCGGGCGCCAGGCATTACGCAGCCTGGCCGCGATCGCGCTTAGGGCGGCCTCAGTGCTGCTCGACCAGTTGGCGCGCACCCTGGCGCCGGCGAGCTCAGGGCGCCGCCTGCAGCTCGCCGCGTCGCCGGCGTCGGCCGTTAAAATTCCGATCCCTATGCCGGCCGCTCTGGAAACTGCAGCGGATAAGTGCAACTTGCGACCGTTTGTGCAACCGGTTGCACAAACGACGCGAGAAACAAATGAGTTAGGTATATCCTTAACACTATCATCGCCTCGCATTCGCTTTTCTGGCGGTTTCAGTTTTTCTTGGCGGCCATTCGTGCAACCGGTTGCACAAACGACGCGAGAAACAAATGAGTTAGGTATTCCCTTAACACTATCATCGCCTCGCATTCGCTTTTCTGGCGGTTTCAGCTTTTCTTGGCGGCCATTCGTGCAACCGGTTGCACAAACGACGCTAGAAACAAACGGCTTAGGTATTTTACCCTGCCATTTGGCAGGGGCTCATAAAACGCCGACGTTTTTAGGGGAGGGTATCAGTGGCGCAGCTTAGAATGCAACCGCTACGTGAGGCCGATATGGTGCTCGACGCGTGCGGCCGGCGGCAACCGCCGCCGGGTTACCGTTGGGTCGATTTACCGGCCGTGCTGCCGTTCAACTGGTCACAATTCGCGACCGTAGCGCCAGTGACGCCGGCGCAGGGACGCGTTGCCAACAATTCCAAGGCGAATTTTATTTGCCGCGGCGTGATGATTCAGAGCCCGGTCGGTGTGCGGATCCGCTGGCCTGGCGGCCGCTATCTCTCGCAAGGGCCTACTTGGGTCGGCGTGCCGACCGTGCCGGGCAATCCGATCGCGACCGGCGGAAGTATGATCGCGCTCGACAGCGAGCAGGAAATCGAGCGCGGCGCAAAAATCGCGATCGAAATGTCGGGCGGCACTGCCGGCCTGGTTAATATACAATTTTGGGGCGTGCGACGGTACTTACTTATGCAACCGAAAAACGGCGGCGCCGGCAGCTCGCCGGCGATGATTCCGGATCCGATCGACGAGCTGGAAGCACGGCCACGCTATCGGTGCGGGCCGCCTCAGAACATCATGGCGCCCGAGTGGTACCTCGGAAACCAATGCACGCCGGAAACGCCGGCAGGTTACGAAGATGAGCCCTTTACATTCTTCTCGCCGCCGATCACCGTGCCCGTCGCAAAGCAGAATTTCAATAACGCCGTGATCGTGCCCGGCGGCGACGATGTGATTATCCGGCGGTACCGGGCAATCACCGATTACAGCGGGCTCGGTGGAGCCAGCTCGACGATTCCGGTATTCTCGCTGCGGCTGCCTAATGGCTATTCAGTCACCGGCGGCGATCTTGTTCCGACGCCGTTTCTGTTCTGGATCCCGATGTTTCCGACGATCCGCCTGCATCCCGGCGATCGGATCATACTCGACGTGGCCGACATGCAACCGGTCGGTACGGGCTCGGTGACGACGACGTTTGAATTTGAGGGCGTGAAACGGAGGAAACTCATAGTATGAAAATGCCGTGCCAGTTTCCGCGGGATCTTTTCAAGCCGCAATTTGCTTATGCGACGCCGCAGGGTTACCGCGATGAACCCTACTGGATCCCGTTCAAATTCACCATACCGGCCGACGGCAATATCCATTTAGGCCTACCTTGGTCGCTCGACGACGACGTGCCTTTTATCCTACGCGGCGTGATCTTCCCGGCGATCGGCACGGCGCAACCTGGCGCGAACACGATCCCGCCGACGGCATTCCCTGCCCTGTGCCGGATGCGCGATACGGAGGGGAATGCGCTGCAGGATACGCTAGTGCTCGCGCTCGGCGTATGGGCTCAATCCGGCTTTGCTCCGACGACGACGCCGACCGGCATCAACGCATTCGGTTTTCCTGTGGAGCCGGAAGTTTTGTGCGCGCCGGGCGGCACAATCATTTTCGATTTTCAAATTCCAACCGATGCAGTGCCGGCGACGCTGTCGCACACGGTCGGCGGTTCGACGGTGGTTTTCGCGGCCGCGGTGTACGGCCTGGCAGGCAACGCTTACACCATCCAGTTTACAAATCCTGGTGCACCTAGCGTGCCGCTTTCGGTCGCCGTCGTCGGCAATGCGGTAAACGTCACGCTCGCCACTAACGGCGCCTCAGTGATCGTAACCACGATCGCGCAAGCCGCCGCGGCGATCAATTCAACGCTCGCGGCCCTGGCGCTCATGGGCGCCGTCGTCACTGTCGGCGGCTCTGACCTCGCGACGGCCTTCGGGCCAACAAATCTAGCCGGCGGCCTGGCGCAAGTCGGCGCCGGCGTCGTACTGACCGGGACTATGATCGGCGTCAAACGCTTTCCGGAGTGTGACTAGCAATGATTCAACGCCATCAGGATTATCAACTCACGATTCCGGTCGTGCCGCCAGGCGGCCTGAATGATTTGCCGCTGAAGCTCGACACGGATGCGCCTTTCGCGTTGCGCCTGGTCAAATCGCGGAACCTCGGGCTCTCTGGTTTTCGTTTTGAAACGCCGCGGCGCCAGTGGCAGAGCTCAGGGCTCACTACTGACCTTATTCCGCAAGCGCCAGGCGCGACACTTCCAAATCCGCAACCATCGCGCGGGCGGATCCTCTATCCCGAGCTGGTCTATCCGATCGGCGGGACCATTGTTTGTTCGGTCGGCAACACCACGAACTCGAACCTCACAAACGTAAAGCTGCTATTCCGTGGCTCGAAACTTTTCCCCGACGGTGCGATCCCGTCGCCGACCTATCCGGCGAAAATGTCGGTTTTGCCGTTCCTGTATCCGCCGAGTGAAACGGTGTTAGTGAACGTGCCGGCAGTGACGGCGCCGGCAATCCGAAACGTGCAGCTCCGCAACAAAACCGACGCCGATTTCGTGCTGCGCTATGGCGTCTGTGATCCATTCACTCTCGGGATCGACGGCGGCCCGTACCGGCCGTTTAATTACACCGAGCTGTATGTGCAGCTCCGCGATGAAGGCTATAAGGCCTATTCGAATGAGCCGATCCACGTAAACGACCTTTTCGGGCAAGGGCAGCCGCGGCCATTTCAAACCTCCGTCGCCGGCCTTCCGGTGAATGATGACGACGTTGTTTTCCTGCCAAACGTGTTCACGCCTGAGATTTACATTTTGCGCGATCACTCGATTTACTTCGACGTGTACCGCAATGATCCCGGTAGTGGCCCGGTCGATTTGCATTTTCGATTTCAAGGAAGTAAGGTGTTTTCACGATGAGTTTATCCAGCCTGGCCCTTGATTCGAGCTGGCGCGATTACGCCGGCATGTGGAATCCGCTGATCGAGCCGCAAATGGCGCCGATCGAGAAAAGCCCATGCCATGCGCCGCGGCTCGCCCTGGTGCCCGACATTCTAAACCAGGTGGTGCCGGCGAGCGGCAAGATTCAGTACAACTTTCATCTTGTGCCGGGCTCGCTGATTTGGGGTTTCTTCCCTGGTCAAATGTCGAGCCTCGATATGGTCGTGCAGCTTACCGATGTCGAGCTGGGGCACCAGTTGTTTCAGGATCCAGTCACGGTCAAGTTTTTGTTGACCGTCGGCGCCAATGCCGGCCGGTTCCCGTCCTATACCCTGCTGCCGGCGCCGCACCCGGTTATCGGCGACGGCTTATTTACGCTCGAAGTGTGGGGCAACGCCGGCGATGTGGCCGCCCTAATTCTCGGCGTCGCGGAGGTAACCGATTGCAACGTAAAGTGATTACGCCTGGGCCGTCGCTGGTCACGGCCGCCCGCGCGATCGCCGGCGCGGATCCGCGGAACGCGATCGGCACGTATCCCTATCAGTGGCTCTTTCCTGGGCCGCATTCGCGCAACGTGACCGCTCAAAATACGGTCGCGCTTTCCGGACCTGGCTTTACTGATTTGATTCTGCAGTACGTCGTACCCGATGGCGAGATTTTTTCATGCCGCGGTGTTGTCGTCGGTTTCATCGGCACTGGTTGGAGCGAAGGCAGCACACAGCTAGAATGGACTCTTAGCGTTACCGCGGCCGGCACGCGCAAAGTGGATTTTTTTGCCAACATCAGAACGCATCTGGGGTCGCTGGAGTCGCCTTACCCGGTTCTCGGCAGGCTCGAATTTGCTCCGCTCAGTGTTTTGCAGTGGACCGTACAAAACACCGGCGGGCCGTCGGCGGGCACGTTCAGTTTCGCGCACCTGGTCGGGCACACTTATCCGCAAGTCGAGGCGGCTTAACATGGGCGACGAAGGCAACGGAAAAATCCCGTTTCTCGGGCATCCGCCGGCGATTCGCATTGTGCGGACGCAAACGCAGCGGATCGGCTGCCCATATTGTCCGGCGGATCCAAAAACCGGTATGCCGACCGGGTATGTCGATGTGACCGCGGAAGTCACGCCAGGGCCGAGCGGCCATCCTCAAATGCAGATACAGAATTTCCACACACCGAAGAAGTGCGTAACGTGCGGGCGATTTTTCCAGCTCGAACCGGTGTTGCAGGTCAGAGGCGTTCCAATCCCAGGGGAGTAAACACTATGAGTGCGCAGGCATGGCAAATCTATAACGAGTTTAAGGCGACAGTCGGGCTCGCGCAGTTGAACCTCAACGCCGACGCGATGAATGTCGCGCTGTTCCTTTCGACCTCGAACTGCGCAAACGTCGGCCTAGTGACCGCGCAGTATGCGACGCTGACCCATGAACTCGCCAACGGCAACGGCTACCTGACGGGCGGATTTGCACCGACGGGCGTGAGTTACTCACAAAGCGCCGGTACGGCAACTTTCACCATGGGAACGTCCACATGGACGGCTGCCGGCGGGAATCTGGTTTTTCGCTACGCGGTGATCTATGACAACACGGCCGCGAGCAAAAACTTAATCTGTTATTCGCTGCTCGACACCACGCCGGCCGACATCACGATTTTAAACGGCGAGACACTGAATCTCTCGATCAACGCCAGCGGAGTTTTCACTCTCACGTAAGCCGCGAGTGTCGGCAGCGGCTTTTTTATGGCAATCGCTCCAGTAGCTCACGCGACCGCGGCGGGGCCGAATAGTGCGACGACACCAGCGCAGGACACGAGCACTGCGAATCTCATAGTCCTTTCGGCCTTAACCGGGCCGCTCGCGGTGGGGCCGGCCGTGCAGGATAGTAACCATAACATCTGGACGCCGCTCAACGGAAACCGCGGCGGCGGATTTTTCTGGAATCAGTTTTTTTACTGCATTAATCCAGTTGTCGGGCCGGGCCACACGTTCACCATAAACGATGCCGGCGGTTTCGGCTCTATCCAGATGACGGCCTGGAGTGGCGCCGCGGGAGGCTTCGACTTACAAGGGGCTGATTTTGGCGGATCGACAACGCAGCCACTCACTCCGAGCGTAAACGGATGCCTCGTTGTCGCTTCCTACGTCGGCAGCAATGACATAACAAGTGTCAATCTTCCCTTCGCTCTCAGCGATACCGAGCCGTTTACCGGCGGCGTCAATTACGCCTCGGGCACGGCTTTCGTCATCCAAACGACGGCCATCCTGGCGCAGTGTACGTTTAACGGAGTCGGCTCAGGCGGTCCGCTGTCAATTGCATCTTTCAAACCGTCGGCAACGGCTACCACGATCACGCCACCAGCAGGCGCACTCGCGACGGCCACATTTGCGCCACTGCTCACCGATACGATCACGCCAGGCGCCGCGGCTCTCGCGATCGCGACCTTTGCGCCAGCACTGATCGGCGGATTATTGGTGCCGACCGGTGCGCTCAGCCTGCAAGGTTTCGCGCCGGCTCTGACGCGCACAATACCGGTGCCAGCGGGCGCGCTTACGCTCGCGACCTTCGCCCCGCTGCTGGGCGAGGTAGTCGGGCCAGTGCCGCCGGCTCATCTGGTGCTGACAACCTATGCGCCGAAACTGGTGTTTTCATTTGGGCCGGCTGCCGGCAATCACGCCGCCGCCTGGTGGTGGAGCGGCGCGGCGGCGCGCATGATAAACGATGCCGGTTTTCAACTGCTGGTGGAGCCGCACTTACAGAATGAGAATTACACCGGCGAGCCGCAACCGGATGAGGGCGCGCCATGATTGCGAAGGCGATTTCGAGGGCTGTTTCATGAACCTTGCCGCCATCAGGCCGCGCCGGCAAATGCCGCACCCGGTACTTTACGCGCCGCGGCGCCGCGGCGGCCTGGCCGGCTACGGCCTAGGCGTCGTGCAAGTGCTTGCACCGTCGCAAACGGCTACGATCGCGAGCACGATTCAGCAAGTCGAGGGCTACTATCCTGGCTCGCTCGCGTATCAGAATAACAACCCTGGAAACCTGGTCTACGTCGGCCAGACAGGGGCCTCGCCCGGCGCCGGCGGGTTTGCGCAATTCCCGAGCTACTCGGCCGGCCTGCAGGCGCTCGACGATCAGATACAACTCTATGCCGCCCGCGGCATGACGATTTCTCAAATGATGAACACGTACGCGCCGGCCTCGGCCGGCAATAATCCGACAGCGTACGCGAACCAAATCGCCGGCGCGCTCGGTGTGGATCCATCAACCTCGCTGCTCGACCTGGCTGGGTTTTCGACCAGCTCGCCGGCGCCGCTGCCTGCCCTGCCCGATGTCTCGACGTGGGCGAGCTGGCTACCGGACTTTTCGAGTATCGACCCGTCGAGCCTGGCAATGATCGCCGGCGGCCTGCTGCTCGGAATTGTTGTGCTCAACGTCACCGGCGACTAGTACCCCTAGACCTGGCCGGCTCGCCGGCGCCGTGCTAACATTCCCGCGTGTTCCGTTGGATCCGGAAAATCCGCCGGCTGCTGCTAGGCCGCCGACCGTATCGACCCTATATCAACCCGCGGCGGTTTCATCGGCGCCGCCGGCCTGGAGGTTACATGAGAGATAGCGAAAGCATGAAGGCATACGCCGACGATTTGGAAAGCCTGGTGCTCGAACACCGGCAGGCGATCGAGCGTTTAGAGGATCGCCTTAACGGCGATCGTGGAAACCTCGACCCCGACGACCTGGTGCGCAGTCAGATCGAGTTTTTGGTTTTGAATGTGCGCGGGCTCATGCTCGGCAAAGAACAGGAATTGCGCCAGGTGCGCGCCGAGCTCGAATATCGGCGGCAAATGGAGGCCGATCGCGGACCCTGGCAAGAAACGCGGCCGGCCCGCATGTATCCGACCGAGCCGGCGTATCCGCCGCTCGCGACGACGCCAGGCGAATTATTTACCAGGGCCGCCGAATACATGGGGCCGGTGCCGGCGGCCGCGATCGCGCGTACAGTTTTCGCTCATCACAGAAACCCGGCGATGGTGATGATTTGCTACCGCTTAAACAACGGCGAGCTGCTGCCGATCCACAACAAAGCCGAAAAGTGGGATCCCTCGGGCGAGTGGGATTGCATCTACGAAACCGCGATCGAGGGCGCGCAACATGCCTCTTGAATTGCCGGCCGACATTCCGCGGACTATCTTCCGCACGCTCGACGGCCGCATGACGACCGAGGCGCAGGCCGCTTTTGAGGCCGCGAAATCGATCGTAGCGAACGGCCGCAACCTCAACGATGCGGTACTACTCACGCGCGCCGTGCGCGTGCTGGTGCTCTATGGGCACTATACGCAATGGCCGCGGCCGGTCGTGTTCCCGGCGATCGGGATGCTGCAGGGGTGTTTCGATCGCCAGCTATACCGCGGCCGCGGGATCCGCGCGCAGCTCGCCGGCTTCCTATTCCGCTTAGTTCACGCGAGACTAGAGGCGGAGGCCCTAAAAAAGTATGGCGCCAACTCGCCAGGCTGGAACGATTTTCACATGGCGTACTGGTTTATGACCGCGGATCGGGCGACTGTGTGCGAGCTCCACCGGCGCGCGACCTTAACCCTGGTGCCAGGCGACGGACGCGAAATGCGGGCCGTGAAGGCCACCGCGGTCTACCTGGTGCAAAATGTTCGGGCTCAGTATCCGGATTTTGATGAGGCGCTAGGGCGCGTAGAAACGCGCTGTAAGCAGCCGGTGATCGCCGGGGATCTAGCGGAAGGCCCGGCGCCGGGCGGCGCTGCATAGCGCGCGCGAGGCCGTGCCGTTTGAATTTTATGAACAGACTGGCAGCGGTTCCGAGCCGTCCCGCAACCGGTTGCCTAACTCGACGCGTTAAAGTATGATTCTAAACATAGCGGCGACGACCCAAGGGCCGGCCCGCAAACTGGTGTTTAAGGGACGGGGGTAAAAAATGCGACAAGGGCAAACGGTGACTATGCATAACCCTGGCGATCGCGGGGAGCATGAGAGCTGGACCCGCGGAGTAGTTAGGGGCTCGACCCTAGTAGGCGGGCTCATCGCCTACATAGTGGAAATTGACGGCTTTAAGTGGGACGCCGGCGCACCGTGGGGAGTATATGACGGCGTGCCGGAAGTGCTCGCCAGGCCGGCGGGATTCGGCCGGCTCGATTCGGTCGAACCTGAATTGCCGCGCCTGGAGTTTATCGACACCTGGCCGCGGCGTGCTGCGGGATGAAACTCACAGATTTTGAGCCTAACATGGCCGGCGGTTTCTTGGTGTTCTGGTGCCCGGCGTGCCGCGGCGAACACGATCACCGTATCCGCGTGCCGATCGCGCCGACGGTTTTCCACGAGCATTCATGGCGGCCGGCCGGTGAGTTTCCGGCAACGCTCACGCTCACGCCGTCGATCGACGCCGGATGCTGGCACGGCAATTTAACAAACGGCGAGCTCATCACAATCCCGCCGGCGTAGTACCGCTAGACCTTGCCGGCGATCGCGACCAGGCGCAAACTTGAAAGCGGCCCGACAATTGGCCGGCTATCCTGGCGACGCGCACCCAGACCGCGAAAACCTCGGGCCGGCCATCTAGGGCCGAAAGGGATCCGATGAGTATCTCACTTGCATGGCCGACGCCGGCCAGGATTCGCGAAATCGCCGCAGCGTTCCGTCAATGGCCGAGGTGGGAATTCGCGGTCGTCGCTGCGGCCGATTTGGAAATTTGGGCCGCCCGGCTCGACGCCGCGGGGCTGCCGCCGCCGCCGGCGGCGATCAAGTGGATGTCCACACAAAAAGGCGAGGTTTATATCGCCGTCGATGAGGCGAGCGAGCGCGTGCTTGGTTACGTCGAAAAGATTGAAGGGCCGGCGGGCGGCCCGATGATGTGGCGCTGGACTATTTTCGATAAAACTTTTCTGACCGCAGAGGCCGCGAAAACGCAGCTTGAAATCGCGTTTAGGCCGCATAGTACGGCAACTTCAGTCTACCCCTTGAACTGATGCCTCGGCCATGTTACTTTTGCCTTGCGTGGAAGCGTGCCGAATAGACCGGCGTAAGTGACCCGCCGCCAAAGTGGACCCCGTTCGATCAAGCTATCCTCCGAGTCGGGCGGGTGTTCCCCTGGCGCCGCCGGCGCCGCTTGGGACTCCTCAGCACACCGGGAATTACTGCACAATTCGGCGCCGGCTAATTTACCATGCACCCGCACGCGTTTCCTAATTGCGAGTTTTGCGGCGCTGAGGGCGCCGGCGCGCTACTGTGCGACGGACGCCTATCGTCACCCGAGCAAGTTACTCACGTCAAAACCTGCGATCGCCGTATGTGTCGCAAGTGCGCCGGCAAACCGGTTTTGGTGATTCACATGCAAATTCAAAAGAAGGGCGGCGGCCGCGGCAGCGCTTGGGACTCGCGCGACCTATGCCCTGAATGCCGCGAGCTCGGGCGTAGCGCATGGTAATTTAACCGCCAGTAGGATACAGCCCGAGGGATCCCTCCACCGGCTTGCTTTTGTGCGCCTTTGGCTTGGGGCGCGCCGGCTCTTGGGCTTGCCTTACGGCTGTACCCTACTCGCGGTTGTTCATCGCCTAGCCTTCAAATCCTCGATCGCCACCCGAGGGCGATCGCCGCGACCGTCGAGAATCAGCTTGTCCAGTTCTTCCATGCCCGGAATGCTGCGGCTCGCAACGTCGGGCAACTGCTTGAGCACGCGCGAAGCCTGCGCCGGCCGGCGTCCTAGAGGTTTCAGCATCGGCTTACAGGTAAACGCGGCCGGATCCGCCTCGATTTGCATCTTGAGCTGGGTGATGAGCTGCGCTAGTTCCGGATCGGCCACGGCGGCGCGTTCTATGAACTGGCACGAATTGATAACCGTCGTGTGATGTCGGCCGATCGCACGGCCGACCTCCGACAAGGCCATGCCGGCGCCGACCAAGAGATACGCGACTAAGTGCCGGGGGTGTGCGATATGGCGGGCATTGCTGCGACGCGTGAGGGTGCCCGGCACATAACCATACGCTTGCTCCACCAGGGCGAGGATCGCCGCTGCATTCGTTTTCTGCATTCGTGCCGGCGTCAAGAATTGCATAAGCGGGCCTCTAATCCGGATAGCGGGTGCGGGTCGGCGCCGCGGGACCATCGACCTTGAACGTAGCGAAGTCGATAGCACGGTTCGAGTTCGACCATTCACAATTTGCCAGCTCAGGGTTTGGATCGCCGGCCATCTCCAAGGTGCAGGGCGCCTGGCGGCTGGTCACTAAGGCGCACTGCCTGCCTCCGGAAACATCATCGGGCAACGGCACAAGGATCCTCAGTAACTCATTCGCGCTTTTACCATAAAACGGGCAAGGCATCGTTTCCCCCTTTTTCTATCAGTTCGATTTGAAAAAACCAACGACGTGTTCGAGGCCTTCCGCTTTGAGTAAGTCGAGCCGGCCGGTTTCGCGCAGGTAAGCGGCGCGCCTAGTGCGCCAGTCTTTATCGTTCGGCTTTTCGTGTAGAGTAATCTTCGGCGCAGGCGCCATGGGAGTATGTTTGGATTTCATGGCCGTCGGTACTCCAAAAACCCGAGCTGGTGCCGGCCGCTCGCGCAAATGATCGGCAGCCGGCGCCGGCAGCTCGCCGGGCGGATCCACCCGCGGGGCTCGGACTCGATTTGCGGATCCCAACGGGCAAGCTCGCGCGCTGCCGTATCTACCTCGGCGTAGCACCATCCATCCTCGGTATGGTCAGGCGTTCGCACCACTAGGCGCACATTGAACATTTGCAGACGCAGGAAAGCCTCGCGGCCGTCGGACAAGTGGCGGCGTGTGAACTTTTCGAGCCTGGCCGCGGCCCTTTGGAGCCACTTAAAGCTATAGACAAACTCGACGCTCATGACCGGGCCGCCTTAGTGCGCGACCTGGCGCCGGCGGCCGCGATCGCCGCGGCGTTCGATCGACGCCGACGGAAGGGCAGCGGCGCCGATGGAATTCGACGAAATGCGTTCATGAGCGCGCCGGTTCTCATCTCATACGCAACCTCGGCATAGTCGAGCAGGTGCGCTAGGATTTCGGCGCAATTCGAGCAAAGCGGCGCCGTCCCGAGGGCCTTTTCTTGTGCTGGGCCGGCCCAACTGCAGCCATTGGCACACGCGCGATCGTAACTACAGCGGCAAATCTTACAACGTGGCATCAGATTTCCTTTCATCCAAGGCGGCCAGTATCGGCCGGCTCAAATCCTTGCGAGCTGCACGCGTTTCCGCGTGGTGTTTTTTGTCATAGTCCAGATGGCACCATTGGCACCAGGCGGCTAAGTTGTCGTCGCGATCGTCGCCCGAAACGTGATTACGGTGCGCGATCGTGAGCACGACGCGGATCCGCCGAGTTTTCCCGGCTGGTCGATCGCCGATGTATCGGCCTAATGTGTCGCGCCAGTGTTCGATAACTCCGTCCGTCCATGTTACGGTTTGATCGAGCCAACAGCCGCCGATTCTAGTTACATCGGTGTGGTTTGGAATGTCGCAGGCCTCGCACTTGTTCCCAGCCCGCGCGAGGATCCGCGGCCGCGTGACCGTTCGCCAAATGCGGCCGTAATAGATGCGCAGCTCTTTTCTAATCGGCATGGTCGCGGCCGTACAAACTGCCGTCGGCGTGGATCCCTCTCGACACTGGAAGGCGTAACGATGTTGGCGCCGCGGGCTCGGGCCTGGTAGCGATCGCGAGCAGCGCGGCGATAATCCCGATGCCGGCATTTGAAACGGTGAAGCGTTCGGGCTCTTTAACGTGCGGCTCGTAGACGAGCATGAAAATTGAGCCGACTGCCCAACATAGAGGGCGACGATGTGCACTAGTTTTCTCATGGCAGCAACCCCGTCGCACATGTCCAATGCACCGGTACGGCGATCGCGCTATAGGCGAACTGCTGCCGGCACTTGTCTTGCTGTTCCTTATCCAAACCTGGCCCGAGGGCGACTAGGGTGTAAACGTCGCCCTGTTTTAGAAACTCCTGGCAGGCGGCGCAGCGCGATACAGGCACGCTCAGATAGGGGTGACCCGAGGGCAGGGGTTCGGACTTCCGGAGTATCGACATACGGCGCCATTCGTCGGGATTTGGGGCATTAGCGTTCACTGTGCCACGGCCGAGCTCGGTACCTGGTATCGCCTGGAGATTACCAGAGACAACGGCAGGCGCGAGCGCGCCGGGCCGCTGCCATTCTGGAATTTGCCAGGGGCCGACGGCCGGCGGTATGCCGCCCGGCGGAGCCTCGGGGCGCCGCGGAAGTACCTCGGGTGTGAGCCCGGCCGCCTCGGCTATTTTGCCGACCTGCACAATCCCGGTTTCGCGAGTGGTTTTATCTTCGGGCATCGCTTCCCCCTGTATTGGCAGGCCGTTCGCACCGGCAGGGCATACGATCGCAGGCCGGGCAGTTCATGCGGCCGATATTCGCCGAGCTGCCGACAATTCGGGCGATGCGCAAGGCGGCGAGGATCACGGCCAGCTCATCGCCATCCGCCTGCAAATCGACGACGCGGCGATCGGCTACGGCCGGCAGTGGATCGCCAAGGTGCCAGATGACTACACCATCGGTATGTGGATCCCCAAAATAGATCACTTCCCCCCCTTATCCTCGGCCTCGGCCAAAGTGCGGCCGACGACGCTTTTACTGGACTTCAATTCAGTAGCGATCTCGCGCAGGCTATAGCCGGCATCTCGCAGCTCGCGCACGCGTATCCTGTCGAGCACTGCCGGCCGGCGGCCGCCGATGACGCCATTCGCCCTGGCGCGCGCCAGACCGGCCCTAACGCGGGCCTGCATCGTTAGGCGTTCCTGCTGCGCGATAAATGCCGCAATCGCGATGAGCAGCTCGCCGGCAGGGCCGGCAGTTCTGAAATGCTCCTCGTTCATGCTCCATAACTGCACGCCGGAACTGCGCAGCCTAGCAATGAGCTCGAACGCGCTCGCAGGCCCGCGGCGGGTGAGCCGGCTTAGATCGAACACCAGCACGGTATCAAAGTCGCGCCGGGCCGCGTCCCGCATCAAAGCCTCAAGGCCGGGCCGCGCGGAGCTCGCGCCAGTGATTTCATCGGTGTAGACTGCGGCGACTTTCCAACTCATCGCCGCGGCGTATTTCCGAAGGGCGCGGACCTGGCTACTGAGGTTCTGCTTTCCGTCCGACGTGCTGATTCGGGCATAGACGCCTGCGGTTTTCATTGGAGCGCTAACACTCCCTGCAAGTAGAACCGCAAACCGCGCTCGGCCGCCAAGTCAAGCGCGTCGCCGGCAATCTCTAGCCTAAAATCGGATTGAGGCGCGATCGCAATTTGAGGCGCGATCGGTTGCCAGGCCGCCGAGCTAAACGCATTCGGCGCCATCAGGGCCAGCGGCGCCGCGAAATAGGTCTTGCCGCCAATCACTAGCTGGCATTCAAACGCGTCAAGGATCCGCGCCGCCTCGGCGACCGGAATATCGCCGAGGCCGCTCCATCCGATCGAGCGAATAGCAAAATTCGTCGGGCTCGGTCCAGTGAAAAGTATCTCACGCGTTTCCTTGCCCGGCTGCAGCATGACGGTATCCCAGATAGACCAATCCTGCAGCCAGGAATCCGCCCAACCCTCAATGATTGGATTACGCGTGCGCATGCTCGCGATCGCGTCGGCGAAGTGCGGAAGCGGCGGCTGTACTAACTGCTCTGGCTTGACCGCGAGGGCCGCGGCCAGCATCGCAAGAAATGACCGACGGCTTACGGGCTCGATGCTCATAAAATCCTTTCTTTCCCCTCCCCGTACAATTCGGCATAGGCGGCGAAGCCGTAGCGGAATCCATCAAGAAAACACGCGGCCAGGCAACCTAGGATTATGCCGACAAGCAGCAACGGGAAACCTAGCCATACTGTGATAACTCCAAGAATCACCTGACCCAGGTTTATTGGTTCGGGTGGCGGCACCGGAGATTTATGCTCGCTGTCCATGATGGTTTTCATATTCGGGTTAGACCCTTGAGTATCCGCACAGCGCGCATTCCAACGATCCAGGCATGAACCGCGATGTATGCCTCACCGCTGCAATTTCGCCCGGCCTCGATCGAGTTAAGCACACGCGGCGTTATTCCAATCTCGCGGGCCGCATCGTGGCAACTAAGGCCGGCTGCCGCGCGCAGGCTGCGCACGATGCTGCAAAAATCTTGATAGTCGTTTCCGATCACGCACGACCCTTTCGCTCGGTTAGCTGGTGACTCGCAACTCTCACGCCGATCAGCTCGGCAGCCTCGAAAATTGTGTCGGCGTGGCCGGTTCCGACCAGCTCTTTTTTATGGTAAACGGCCCATGCAATCCGTTGCACACCGAGCACCCAGTAGCGAGCGAAAACAAACCGGAAACCGCGGCGGCTGCCTTTCCATTTTCCGGTTTTTGCCAAGCCGCGAGTGATGTCGCCGCGAGCTCGGGCAGTGAGGATTTCGGTAGCCGCAATCATACCGCTAGTGGCTAGAGTGTCCCACAAACTCTAGTTTGGGTCAATTTTTTTTGGTTGAAAAAGTACCAAATGTGCAACCGGTTGCACGGCGAGTTTGTGCAACCGGTTGCACGAAAACGCGCAACCGGTTGCACGACGTATCTCTATTACATTTAGAAGAATCTTTAGAAGAACTAACAGCAGCAGCTAAAGGTACTACTAGCGGGCTGCTGCTGCTCGCGTTCGCCTGCTGTTCCCTCTTGCAAAATAAAACCTGCTATGCTTACGATTGACGGGTAAGCGCGCCAAAAACCGCAACGCGGATTTGGTCACCGGTTCGGCCTTGGGTTTGGTTTCCTCAGAAAACTCCCGACCCTAGCCGAGCTGGTGACCGGTTCGCCAAACAGCGCGCGGGAGTTTTCTGAGACATGAAAAGCTCGATCCGTTATCCACTCGCGTTCGGAGTCGCCCGGCAATGAACGCACCCGCCCAACAAACCGGCCAATTTTTTTACGTTCCAAACTCACTCACCGAAAACCAGATGTTTTTGACTCATGCCGAGCTGGCAATGGCCCTGATCGTGTTGAGGCGATCCCACAGCAACAAGGGCGGGGCGGTACCGGTGAGTGATGAAAACTGGAAAAACTGGACCGGCCTCAGTATTCGGCAAAAAAAATATGCTGTCGCCGGCCTTGAAAAAAAAGGCCTACGCATCGAGGGCCGCGGCGATCGCGCGCGTTACGCCTGGCAGTTCGATATGTGGGAATCGTACGCGCGGCAAACGGCGATCGAGCAGCGCGCGAAAACCGAGGGCCGGAAACCCGCGCCAGTGCCGGCGAAAAAGGGCGCAATGGTACATCCGGAATGCGCTGCCGGCTGCGCGATGCTACAACAGACACCGGCGAAACTTGTGCTGCTACCGGCCGGCCAAATTGAACAGGCTTGGCCTGAAACCCTCAGTACGATCCGGCAAGCGTTCCCGCCGGTCACTGGCGCATTTCTGGCGCGCCTGGTCGGCGTAGTGAAAGCCTCGATCGGCACCGTAACCGATGCCGAGCTCGCGCACGCGGTCACCATCGCGTACAAACGGCAGCAGCGTAGCGAGGGCCTATTTCTCGACACGGTGCCCGAGGCGCTCGCCGCGCTTCGGCGCGTGAAGGCAAAGCCGGTACTGCCGGCAGCCGGCGACGTGGATCCGGCCGCGATCGAGCAGCGCATCGGCGAAGTGCTCACGATTCTATCAGCCGACAACTGGGCCTCGGCCGCGCTCTGCGCCGATCTCGAAAAACTGCGCGATCGCGTGAAGTCTACCGAGCTGCAGCAGCTCGATGACGAAATGAACGCGCTCGAAAAGCGGATTATCAATGCGGCACATGATGCGATCGCCGAGCCACAACGCGAGAAAATCCGGCAGCGTGTCGCCGGCCAGATGAAATCCTACGCCGGCAAAATGTCGCCCGCGCAGCTCGACCAGCTCGCGCACACCATGCTAGAGCGCGAGCTCTTGCAGTACTTCGACGTGCCGCGGCTCGGGGTCTTCTATGTGTGAAATGCTTGCGGCGCCGGGCCTTCAAAGTGCGCGGATCATTACCGCGCTCGACAAGGTGCGCGTACCGCGGTCAGTGAATGAAAGCCGTGACGGTGCGCACCGTTGCGGACGGATGACACTAGGCAGGCGTGACCTAAGGGCCGGCGCCGCAAGGAGTTCACAGTGAGAGCCGAGCTAGTGATACAATTCCGCGAGCTGTATCCCGACAAACCTGAGGCCAGCGTACGGCTTTATCCCGCGCTGGAAATAATCAGGCAGGCCGGCGCCGTTTCCATCGACCTCTGCGAAGATGGTGCCGTACTTCTCGGGAAACAGGAATTTAGAAAGCTTGCTCACATTGCCGATGATGCGTCGATCGGCAGCGGCCGCCTAGTGTTGCCTTTTGCAGAAGGCGCGCCCGTGTACCTCGTCCGCGAATGAAGAAAGCAGCGAGTGTTACCTTTTCGGCAAGCTGCCCGAAGTGCGGCGGGCTCATGACTGTAAGGCTTGGCAAAAAAGCGGCGGCGGCGACGATGCTGCGCGCGCTCACCGTTCAACACCAAAAAGAGCACGCGGCATGTATTTCGGGTTTCCTGGTGCTTCCGATGCTCTCCGATTTGCGGTAGCATTTTCTGGTGAGAGGAATTCGCAACAATGTACGCATGGATCTATGGGCTGCTGACCGGCGCCCTGCTGTGCCTCGGCGGCGCTGGTACCGCGGTTTACTACGCTGCTCGCTCGGTGCTGCGTCACTGGCCGCGATAGCATTCGCGACGACGCCGGCGGGTGAGCTGTTCATGTTGCGCCACAATTTTCTATCCGGCTTTGGCGACCTGGCCCTTATCGCGGTCGCGACTGCACTCGCTGTGGGGTTTGAGAAGTGAGCCTAACGGATTCCAAGCGTAACGCCTGGCGCCGCTGCTGGTGGCTACAACCGCAGTTGTTGAGCGTTTTGTATCTAGCGGCGCAAGCCTACCGCATGATCGCGCGCGCTGGCCGGCCAGGCGGCGGGGTTGCCTATGCCGGCGAGCAACGGCTCGGTGTGCCGCACGTCGTCGTATTCGTCGGCACTGATCGCGAGGCCTGGCGCATCTCGCAACGCGCTATCGAGGAATGGCAGCGGCCGGCGTAGGATTTGGCCGCCGGTGCGCGCCTGGCGCCCGGTGAGCTGCTCAGATAGGCAGAGCAGGCACGGTGTCGCCCGCTCGAACTCGATCGCATGACGGCCGCACATTTCGCGCCGCGGGCTCATCGGGATACCGCCAGCCAAATTAATTCATATACAGCCATCGCCGCCAAGCACAGGAAAGCGATTCTCGGTTTTTCCATGTCCGATCGTACAGGGCCAATGTGCGCGCGCCAATAGAGCGCGAGTACCGTTTTACGCTCGGGCCTTCGCCTTAGATCGGCCGGGCGCAACGTGTGCCTGCTAATAGATTGGCAGTACCGTTTTAGGCTCGGGCATTCGCCTTACGTCACTTAGGGCTCGGAAGGCTGCCAGCTCGCATGGATTTTGTTTCGCGAGCTTGGCCAAGGCCCGCTGGCGGCCGCGGATCCGGATGAAAGTTTGCGACCGCCGCCTCTAACACTCGCACGCGAGAATACAGCGCGCGTATCGTGCGCTGGTCGGCGGCAAGCAACTCAGCCAGGCTCACTACTTGTTTGGCGAGCGAGGCGCCGGCGGCCGGCAGCTCATCGCGCATCACAAACCCGGCGGCGCGTAATGTGCCTATCTGCGTCGTCGATCCGGTTTTAGTTTCGGCAGCGACAAGTTTCCGAACCAGCTTTTCGAGTTTGATCCTTAGCGGTCCGAATGCCGAGCCGTGCCGCCCGTATTCGTTCTTGCAAGCGGTCGTACAAAACATGCGGTTCGGTTTAGTGACTGGAAATTTTTTATCGCAATTCCGGCAGCATTTCCGCTTGTACCGGATCGGTTCGGGCGGCGCTGTGACGGCCTGTGGCGATTCGAGGGATACGTTCATACACCGAGCGTACCATGTGCCGCTTGCGGCACGCTCTAAGCCGGCGCGCGGGGATTTAATTCGGCTCAGTGAGCCTCAAAATCAGGAAAGTTTAGGCGGGCCGCCGGCCTCAGTGATCGTATCGCGCATTTCCTGAAGCAACTTTACAACTTTCATACCGAGGCCGTTCCCGGTGAAAGTCGCGCGGAGCTCGGCCTCGGTGTGCGTCGCCGCGAACAGCTCAGTAACTCGCGCGACGATTCGCTCATCGCTCACGCGAATCGCAGCGGTCGCCTGGTGGATCTTCCACCTGGTTTGATCGGCCTGGTGCCGCACTTCGCCATTCACGCCGAAGTATCGAAGCATGAGCATTCCGCCGTACTCTTGACCCTGGATTGCCGCGGCCTTAAATTCGTTTGGGTGTGTCTCGCGCAAGTGCGTCGATAGCCTCATCACAAAACGAGCAGTGCGCGCGTCGGGTGTATCGCCTAGATCCACACCTGGCGGCGGCGTGAATCGCCGGTTACATAAGCGGCAATTGATCGGCACGACGATTTCGGAAACTGCAGCCGGCGAGCTCATCTAAAAACCGCCATCGCTTGCGCGACCATTCGGGGCCGCCGATGCCGGCAGGCCTGGCGCGGGCTGCTGAATGTCGCCGGCGGTTTCCTCATCCTCACTAAACTCGCTCGGCTCGCTTGACAAGAATTGCGCGATGAATTGCAAAACCTGTTCTTTCGGTGCGAGCTGCGCGAGCTGGCCGCGGAGCAGCTCGGTCGGCGCCTCAGTCTTACGCAGCTCGATCACATCGGCAATTGTTTGCGGGTGGAGCTGCTTTAGTCCATCGTAGGCCCGGCGGCCGTATTCTTGTATGAACCAATCGCGGAACTCCATGCCGGTAACGCCTCGTACAAAATAGTTTGAGAGAAACGGCGTGACCTCATCGAACATCGGGCCGAATTGTTCACTGATATTCGCGATCATCTCTTGAATCTCCTCGGGGGTTTCTTGCTCTGCTGCTGCTGTTGCACTCGTCGGTAACGCGCCGGCGCCGTTGGCGACCTCGGCTGTGCGGCGTGCCGGCTGCTTGACACCGCTACGCATCGCGATCGCCTGCATCACGGGGCCTGCGGCCTCGATTAGTTTTTCGCCAATTCGTACGCCGACCTCCGGCCACTCAATTTTTCCGTCGGTTGTCACCTTGCCGCCGCGGCCGAAAATCGTACCGAGTACATCTTTTGCCTCGGCGAGCTCTCTTAACTCCGCGAGCAGTGAGCGCGGCGCCGCGACCGTTCCTTTATTCGCCTCGGTGAGTTTTAACAGCAACTCGTTTTGGAAGCGGCGCGATTCGATGAGCTCGGCGCGCAAATGATCGTCGCCGCCGCCGCCATTTTTACTTTCAAGTAGCTTCAGTACGATCGCCTCTAGGCCGGCGCTGGTTTTCGGCTGCTCGCGTTGAATCGCCTGCACGACCTCGGCCGCGATCGTCGAGGCCTCATCTTTACGCGCACCGGGTAGCAACTCGCGCACCAAGGCGATAACTTTATCCTCGCCGGCGGCTGCCGGTGCGCCCTGCGCGGCTGCCTGTTCCGCGGCGGCCTCTTGTCTTGCGAGGGCCTGCAGCTTCGGTTTCGCCCATGCCCACTCTTTATTATTGTCGCTGTCGAGCCATTCGCCGAAAGGAATCCGCGGCGGAAAGTCGTAATTCAAAATCTTAAAATACTCCTGCCGTATGTTCGTCGTTAACCTGGTCGTCGGATTGTAGCGGACCAGGGTAAGTTTATAGCCGCCGCTGCCGCCATAAGAGGCGCGCATGATTTCGTCAGGATCCGTCGGCCTGGTGAACTTTTGTATGTTGAAATCGTTCCCAGTGCGCCCGCGGTCGATCACCGGCGCGGTGCGGAACAAGTACATGAACAGGCCGCCCTTTTCCCAATCGAGCGGATCGTATGCGCGTTGCAGTGCGAAAATATCCAAGTGGCTGTTGTCGCTGTCGAGCTCGGCACCAGTCCGTACAGCGGCCTCTAACTCGGGCGACGTTTCACCAGGCGCGGCATAATTCGTGTTGGTGCGCGGCCGGCCTCGGCCTCGCTTTGGTGCGGCAGCCTCGGACGGTTCCTCGATCGGTGTAGTTTTTGTGCGTGCCATTTTTCCGGAGCTCTCCTGTCTGTTTGCCTGGAATCGTACCGCAAAACAGCGGCGTTTTCAATTCGGCTCAATATCTTAGTGCCACTAACCCCCTACTTGCGCGCCAAAATCGGGATGGTGTATGCTCAGCCTTAATCTGGAGAAATGTTGCAAGACATCGAACCAACTGCCGGCAATCGGCTCTATGACGTGAGCGCACCAGCGGCCACGGCGCCGGCCGATAGTGCGCCCGCGCGGCGCCTGGCGATCGTGCCGAAGGATCCACAGAGCACGAAACCGCCGGTAGCTGGCGCGCGCATGGAGCGGCGCACCGTTCCCGATGATGACGACCAGGCGACGGCCGAAACCATATCAATGATGTGCGACTACATCCGGGCCGGCGTAAAGGATCCGCTCTGCGTCGCGTGGGCCGAGTGGGCTCTCGATTGTTTCGGTATGGGCGTTGATGACGCCCGCGCGAAATTTTGGGCCGTGTTCTGGTGTTTGAAACATGCGGTGAAGTACCGACGCGATGAGCCCGAGCTGTTCCGAATCGGCGAACGCAGTGCGCGTGATTTGCTAACCGCGCCGAGTGTGTTAGTGCGGCAAGCGGCGCCGGCCGAGGATTGCGACGGTTTTACGATGCTCGCATGCACACTGCTGCAGATCCTCGGTGTGCCGGCATTCATTGTCACGGCGAAAGTGGATCCGGGTGAGCCTGGCCGCTGGTCACATGTATTCGCGATGGCCGATGTTGCCGGTGTCGGATTGTGTTCGCTGGATGGTTCGCACGGCAAGGCGCCCGGCTGGATGGTTCCGCGATCGCACATTTTCGGTTACCAGGTTTGGGATCTTAATGGCCGCCCGATTCATAAAAAATTGCCCGTCGTGCAGCCGCGGCTGCAGGGTTACGAATATCGGCCGCGAGGCATGGGCGCGCAGCCTGGTGCGGTTCGCCGGCGCCGCGGCGTGGGCGATACCTGCGCGGTGGATCCTACGACGGGCGTACTGTCGGATCTCACGACGGGCCTACCGTGCGGAACGAGCACCGGCCCGCTTTCTGCGCTGCCATCATCGGGCGTTTGCGTCAATGGTTTTGATACCGGCTCTGGCGATCCGTGCCTCGCGCCGACGGGCCCGCCAGCCGTAATCACTCCGATCGCCGGCACGCCAGCACCGAATCCGGCGAATGTTCCGACTGCAACGCCGAGCACACTACAGTCTATTATCAATAATCTTTTTGGTGCGGGCACCAAGATCGCCACCATCGCGACGGCGCCGGCCGGATCCACTATTTCGCCGACGGGCGCCGTCACGATCGGCGGCGCGCCGCTCATGGCTTCACTCGGGAATCTGCTGCCCTGGCTGCTGGTTGGCGGAGTGATTCTTTTTGCCGTGAATGCGGCGAGCAGCGCACCAAGTCGAGGGCGGCACTAGTGTACGTCAGCTCCGCAAATGCGCTGCCGATGTTACCGCGCGTGCGGAATCTGCAGCGGCCGGCCCGGCCCCGGCTGCAACTTATCAAACCGTCAACACTAGCAACACGGCGCAGCGTGCCGTCGTTTTCGGCCGGGCGGCGGCACGTGGGGTGGCAGCCGCTACTAGTA
>Ga0187803_10000099_pt1 | contig 35231 bp, 33 predicted proteins | sample NC_wetland_sal_i_2_FD_132425 | JGI IMG/M metagenome (GOLD analysis project Ga0187803, IMG submission 132425) | Wetland sediment microbial communities from Neuse River Estuary, North Carolina, USA - Control_3 | ecosystem: Environmental > Aquatic > Freshwater > Wetlands > Sediment | place: USA...
CAACGCCACTCAGAGATAGGATAACCAGCGTCGAAAGAATTAGGTCCTGGACAGACCAGATTCCCTTCCACTATGAGTACACCGCTGGGGTGGCGGGTGAGAAGTTCCTTCGGGGTCTGCATGAAGGCAGAATCCTCGCCTCCCAATGTCCAAGCTGCGGGAGGAAGTACATTCCTCCGAAGGTATATTGCGTCGAGTGCTATCTCGAAGTCAAGCGATTCACCGAGGTAGGCCCCGAAGGAGCGATTGCTGCCTTGGCAGAGAGCAGGGTCGGGTTCGAGGGAAACCCGCTTGCTAGACCAAGGAGCTTCGCATTTGTTGTCTTCAAGGGTGTTACCGGAGGCCTGATTCACCTTGTCACAGGAACTGGACTGGAAATAGGGTCGAAGGTCGTACCGAAGTTCAGGGCGCCGGCGAAGCGCCAAGGGACGATCCTCGATATAGAGAGGTTCGTGAAGGCCTAGCTCAGCGCTTCACCGCAGTCAACCACTTCGAGTAGCGCTTCACCTTCCCGTGGACTGTTCCCTCATACATCTTCCTGAGCCTCTCTGTCATCGGGAAGACACCGTTTCCGACCTTCCGGCCGTCGACCTCCCTGATCTTGGCAATGCCAGCAGCGGTTCCGCTGAAGAAGAGCTCATCCGAAGTGTAGAGCTCCTCCTTGGTGGAGTCGTTCCTGTAGAATTTCAGGCTCATGTCGCGGGCAAACTGTATGACGGTGTCCCTGGTTATCCCCCTCAGTATCCCTGAGCTGGCCGGTGGCGTGCTTAGTATCTCGTCCTTGACCCGGAAGATGTTCTCCCCTGGCCCTTCGGCGACCACACCGTGGCTGTTCAGCAGGATTGCCTCGTCGTATCCCGCTGAAATTGCTTCCATCTTCGCGAGCGCAGAATTAGCGTAGTTGGCCGAACACTTCGCCTGTATGGGCAGAGCACGGGAATCTACCCTGACCCAGCTTGAAACAGTCGCACGGACGCCCCCGTCGGCGGCGTCCTTGCCCAGATAGGGACCCCACTCCCAAGAAGCGATCGCAACCGAGATCTTGTTGTTCATCGGGTTCAGCCCCATCTCCCCATATGCGGTATAGGCTATGGGTCTGATGTACGACTCCGGGATGCCGTTCTTCCTTACCAGTTCGACGCAGGCGTCGCCCAGCTCCTTAGCTGAGTAGCCAACCTCCATTCTGTAGATTTTCGCGCTGTTGAAGAACCTCTCCAAGTGCTCCTCGAGCCTGAAGATTGCGGGGCCTTCAGGTGTGGCGAAGCACCTTATGCCTTCGAAGACGGAGTATCCGTAGTGCAGGCCGTGTGTCAGTACGTGTATCTTCGCGTCATCCCAGTCGACGAACTTACCGTCCATCCATATCTTGTTGAGTGCCTTCATATCCAGCAATCCGGCTCCAAATTTCAAGCTATTTAGGGATGCAGCTTTACTACCTAACATTCCGTTTATTATCGATGAATGGGAACCCCAGAGAGAATGAGGAAACCCGTCATCGTTTCTGCGTGCAGGACTGCGACTGGGAAATTCGGCAAGAGCCTGGTTGGCGTCAGCGCCCCCAAGCTCGGCTCCATCGTTGTGAGAGAGGCCCTCATCAGGGCGAAGGTCCCTCCCTCCGAAGTCGATGAGGTCATAATGGGCAACGTCGTATCCGCCGGACTCGGCCAGAACCCTGCCAGGCAGGCGGCGATAGGTGCAGGGATCCCCTTCGGCGCCGGGGCTGTGACAATCAACAAGGTGTGCGGTTCAGGTCTGAAGGCAGTCATGCTGGCCGCCCAAGCCATCAAGGCGGGAGACAGCGACCTAATCGTAGCTGGCGGGATGGAGAGTATGAGCAATGCGCCTCACATAGTCCGAGGAGAGCGGTGGGGAGTGAGGCTTGGCGACGCAAGGGTCCTCGATGCGATGATCCTTGATGGGCTCTGGGAAGTCTACCACGACTACCACATGGGGATGACCGGTGAGAACATCGCCAAGCGATACGGAATCACAAGGATGGAAGCGGACGAGTTCGCATTCGAGAGCCAGATGAAGGCGTCGAGGGCGCTGAAGGACAGGCACCTCTACGAGGAAATCGTAAAGGTCAATATCCAAAGAGAGGATGGCGAGGTCATCGAGTTCGACCACGACGAGTGCGTCAGAGCTGACACGACCTTGGAGAAGCTCGGGAAGTTGAAGCCGGTCTTCAAGAAGGGAGGAGTCTGCACTGCGGGCAACTCATCCCAGCTAAGCGACGGCGCCTCGGCACTCGTCGTCGCATCGGAAGAGACTGCAGAGAGGCTTGGGCTGAAGCCGCTGGCAGAAGTCGTGGAGTACGCGACTGGAGGGCTTGAACCAGCTCGCGTGATGGAAGCACCTATCCCCACCACCAAGGCTCTGCTGAAGAAGGTCGGGATAACCATTGACGACGTCGACTTGTTCGAGCACAACGAGGCCTACTCTACGGCGTCGATTGCGGTCAGGAGGGAGCTCAGAGTCCCGGAGGAGAAGTTCAACATCAATGGAGGGGCGGTAGCATTGGGACACCCGTTAGGATGCAGCGGCGCCAGGGTCCTTACTACTCTCATCTACAGCCTCAAAAGGACCCAGAAGGTGACGGGTCTGGCGACCATCTGCCTCGGCGGAGGAAACGCCGTCTCGATGATAATCCGGGCATAGATTCCCCAGACATCCTGCGAAGAACCTTCCCAAGGAGGGTCTCCCATGCCTTGGGACGAAACCAATCATCCGGAGACTGCTGCTCCGCTAAACTTTTTCTGCGAAAAGTAGTGATGACTCGGATGGCCTGGTCCCCCGGTCAGCCTCGCCGAGGGTCCTTCAAAATGTGGCGAAACGTGTCGAATTTTGGGTCTAGATTTAAGTATTGTCGAAGGGTGTTAGACAAGAGATAGTCTTGTCAGACCGGCCCGAGCGCTTTCTGATCCTCTGCGTCGACAGGGACGACGACCTTGGAGTCAAGACTAGGCTCCAAACCCCCGTCGTCGGGAGAGAAGGGGCACTCGCTGCGGCGACGAAGCTCGCGTTAGCAGATCCGGAGGAGGCCGACGCCAACGCCATCTTTGCCGCCGTCAAAAAGTGCGACGAGTTGGCGGTCAAGGGGACTGCCTGCGAGGTAGCGATAGTCTGCGGAGATGCCAACAGGGGCTTCGACGCAGACAGGAGGGTCAGCAAAGAGATCCAGAGCGTCGTAAAGGGCGGCGAGTACACGGGGATAATCCTAGTCTCGGACGGGGGAGACGATGAGCAAGTGATTCCAATCATACAGAGCCTTAAGCCTATAGTCTCGGTAGAGAGGGTGACTGTCAAGCACAGCCAGTCAGTCGAGGAGAGCTACCAGATACTAGGGCGCTATCTGAGGATGCTCGTCTTCGACCCCCACTACTCGAGGTGGAGTCTCGGAGTTCCGGGCCTGATCTTCATCCTCTCGGGGATTCTGATAGTATCGGGTCATCTCCTTTACGCGGAACTCGCCACTCTGCTGATTCTTGGGGGGGCGTTCTTCACCAGGGGGTTCAGCATAGACAGGACGGTCGCGGGACTGCTGCAGCGAGGGCCCACAGGGTACATGAGACTTTTCTCCATGGTGACTAGTGTCCTGGTCGTCATCGCCGGTGTCTTCACCGGATACAGTTCGATGGTGAGCGCCTCGAACTATGTCAACCTCAGCTATCGCGTGGATGGAGGGAACATGATCAGCGGTAGCTTACCTCTAGTGTGGGCGGGAATCGCGATCTACGCGACCGGGGCGCTCCTTTCTCATTTGGCCAGGGATAGCGTCCGCTGGAGAAGAGACGGCTTCGTGCTGGTGATGTTGGCTCTCCTGTACCTCCCTGTGAAGACCTTTTCGCAGTTCTTGATCAACGGGACAGCAGAGTCGACCTTCCTTCTGATCTCCTACATACTTCTAGGCCTGGCAGCGATCTTCGCTTTGACGACAGCGATATACCCTAGGGTAAGGACCAAGGGATTACCGTAAAGGGAAAAATCATGATGGACTCCGTTCTGCGCGCGCTCGGCGCATACAGGCTATACGAGGGGAGGCTCAAGACCCAAATTGAAACTCAGGAAATCCCATCGCATATAGGGATAATACTCGACGGAAACAGGAGGTGGGCTGCCGGTCAGGGACTTGCGAATGGGATCGGGCACGAGGAGGGGGCCAACAGGGCGGAGGAGCTCTTGGACTGGTGCCATGAGCTGGGAATCAAGACTGTCACGCTGTACGTACTGTCAACCGAGAACCTGGACAGGACCTTTGAAGAGCTGCAGGGGTTGTTCGTTCTCATCGAGGCCAGGCTCGCTAGTCTCCTTTCGGACGAGAGGATTGTCAGGTATAAGGTTCGGGTGAGAGCCATCGGGCAGCTCGACCTCCTTCCGAAGTCGATTCGTGACCTGCTGTCTGCAATCGAGGCGAAGACTGCAGATTTCGTTGACCACTACCTCAACATCGCGGTCGCGTATGGAGGAAGGGCGGAGATTACCGACATGGTGAGAGCGGTGGCGCAGGAAGCGAGAGCCGGGCGGCTCAAGCCTGAGGACATAACAGAAGACGCAATTGGAAGGAGGCTCTATACATCCTTCCTTCCGAACCCTGAACCAGAACTGATTATCCGGACATCGGGAGAGGAAAGAATGAGCGGCTTCCTTCTCTGGCAGGGCGCCTATTCGGAGCTCGTCTTCATGGACGTCTTTTGGCCGGCCTTTCGCAAAATCGACTTGATGAGAGCCATCAGGACGTATCAGAGGAGGACGAGAAGACATGGGAAGTAGCAATAACCGTTATAACTGCTGAAGCTACGGGTCAGCCGAGTTGAAAATAAGCCTCGGCAATCTCAAAGACCAGGGAGAGGAGCTAGCGGCGTTCTTGGAGCCCAGAGTGGGAGCCAAGCCCTCGGTTTCGGGCGACACGCTGGAAGTTGAGGATGGCTCGATAAGAGAAGGAGTCAGACCAAGGCATGTCAAGACGTACATCAAGCGATTCATGTACATGAAGGGTATGAAGAAGAACCACCGCGTTTTCGTGTCTGGAAAGGAACTCACTATTCAAGAGATAGAGCTCGGAGAGGAGAAGGAAGAGGAGAAGAAGGAGAAGAAGGAAAAGGAGGGGGCTAAAGAAACTCCGAGCAAGGAGAGCGAGGAAGGGAGTTCAGGACAGAGGAGCAAGGAGCTGGCGGCAGAAAAGTCGGCAGGGGAGCCGAAACAGCAGAAGAAAGCCGCCCCGAAGAAAGCTCGAACCAAGAAGAAAGCCGAGTCCGGAGACTAGCTGGCTGGGGAGGCTTTTGCCTCCTTAGTTTTGAGGTTACGCTTCGCCCTTAGGATCGCCCTCAAGTAGTTCCTTGCTTCACGTAACTCGCGGAGCGACCTCACGTAGTCGCCTAAGACGAAGCTTTCCGAACCTTTCTTGAGATTCCGGAGGGCGAACTGGAGCGCCTGCCTCTCGTCCGGGACAGAGTAACGCTTCAACTTTACGAACCTTCCGGGGTTCTCTTCGTCTATCTCAACCCTGATGAACACGACACTCTTCTCGACGTTGAGGTAGGCTCGCCAGATCGAAAGAACTTGGGCCTCCGTGGGCTCGCCAGATATCTCGGCAATCAAGGACGCAATTCTGCCTTCTGCATCCTTCAAGTCAGAAGCAGTCTCGCTGCGCCAGCCGCTCACTCCTGGGCTGGACCCGGCCTGGATATTTGGGCTGAGTGATTCCCTAACCCTCGTTCAAGCTTATAACGGGCACGAGGCGGGCACGCTCGCGTTGCCCAAGAAGGACGAACAGAGGATCGGCGGCGCCTGTTACGTAGGGCTCGATTCGCTCCTCGAACTTGGGCGGCTTTCTTGCTTCCTCGAACGGGCCCCATTTCCATTATTTGCGTTCAAGCAAGGGAAGTTATCAAGAATCGCAGCCCAAGCTGACCTCTTCATGGGCACCCCCGTGTTCTACTTCTTCGACTCTGGGACGGTTGACGAGTTCCTCGCCTATCGGATTGCGGGAGAGGCCGAGGAGGTCCAGTTGGTCCCAACGGCTAGCAACGCTTCGTATCTCTACGCGCCTGTTATCAGGGTCCAGAAGATGCCCGAGCCATTGGCGGGCAAGAAGGAGTTCCGTGACAAGTTCATGTCGGTCGAGGTCGAGAACGTCCCTAGCCTCGTGAAAGTCGGAGCCTACAAGACCCTGTTCGAGGAGCCGCCGCTGCCCCTGTTTGCATTCAAGGATGGGTCAGATTGGGTAATCGGAACCTTCGCCAGGATAGACGACTACGAGGAAGCGTCAATTTTCTTCTATACCCGCAGCAAGGATTCTCCTTTGGGCTTCGTGAGGTACTCCTACGACAAGATCACAGAATCGATCTTCGTCAGGAGGACCGATGAGCCGGGATACCACTACATCAAGGTCATCAAGCTGGCAGAGCCTCATCCACTCGTTCAGTTCTGAGTCATCGACGACGCTTCCTGACTTCCAGATAGGAATCCGTCCGCTTCGGCCAGGAGCTTCTTCGAGTTATCATAGGATGCCCGGACCACTGCCTCGGTATATGGAAACCAGCCGAAACCCTGGTGCTCCGACGATATTTTCACGCTGTCATCATCTGCCTCAGCCAATAGGTAGACTACCTGCTTGTGAATGTTCTTGCCGTCCCGCCTGTAGAAGTACTCGATTACCTTCCTAAATCCGGGCACTATGGTGATTCCCTTTAGTCCGGTCTCTTCTCCAACCTCGCGAATGACCGTCTGCAATTCGGACTCGCCATCCTCCCGATTGCCCTTCGGGAAGTCCCATCTGCCTGCGTTCAGAAGGAGGACGAAGAGCCTTGTACCTTTATTGGTCGATCGGAATACGACCGCACCAGCTGACCTCTCTTCCATGTTCGCGACTCGAAGGACCTTGTTATTTACAGAAGGCGAATGCTCGTATCATTCTCATGTGAAGAAGACTGGTTCATGCTAATTCCTCGTCTTGGGGAGGCTCGAATTTGAGCGAGCCCGCATCGTCGACATGTAGTCCAACGGCGCCCGGTGGCAACCCCTCGGTTTGCGAGTCTTTCCAACCCACCGCCCCATCACCAGTCGTGTTACCCGTTTGGGCCCAAACGCTTTAAGGCGAACATCTTTCGGGCCAGATAATTCAGGTTTGGCGAAGATAAAGGTCGCGATAGCGGGCGTGGGCAACTGCGCCTCGGCGATCGTCCAGGGAGTTACCTATTATTCGAAGGGAGACCGAGACGACGGATTGACTTATTGGAAGGTAGGACGGTACACCCCAGGAGATATCGAATTCGTTGCCGCCTTCGACGTCTCTGCAAAGAAGGTGGGCAAGGACCTCTCGGAGGCTATCTTCCAGCCACCTAACAACACCGTCCGAATATCCAAAGTGCCCAGGCTTGGCGTCAAAGTCTCGAAGGGGCCTCTTCTCGACGGTATAGGGAGATACCTTAAGGACGTAGTTCCTCTTTCGGACCAAAAAGACTCCGACGTCGTTGGAGAACTGGAGAGGAGCGGCGCCGATATCCTGGTCAACTACCTTCCAGTAGGTAGCACCTCAGCGTCGCATCAGTACGCTGAGGCAGCCCTCGAGGCGGGAGTCGCGTTCGTGAACGCGATACCTGTCTTCATAGCATCAGACGAGAAATGGGCGGGCAGGTTTGAGAAGGCGAAGCTACCAATTGCAGGAGACGACGTCATGAGTCAGGTCGGAGCGACGGTGCTCCATAAGACCCTGGTAAAGATGGCCGTAGACAGGGGAGTCAAGGTCGACGAGACGTACCAGCTGAACATCGGCGGGGACACAGACTTCCTCAATATGCTCGAAGAGAGCAGGCTCAAGGACAAGAGGGAGAGCAAGACGAGCGCCGTCCGGGCAATGTCCCCTTATGAGGTCCCCACCAGGATCGGACCGAGTGATTACGTTCCCTTCCTCGGAAACGACAAGATCTGCTACATCTGGCTGAAGGGGAGGTACTTCGGCGGTACTCCCGTGAAGATGGACGTCAAGTTACGCGTCGTGGATGCCTACGACAGTGGTGGCGTTATGGTGGACGCCATCAGGGGGGTCAAAGTCGCTCTGGACAGAGGAGTCGGAGGCCAGCTGATTGGTCTCTCGGCCTTTTGCTTCAAGCACCCGCCCGTCCAGATGCCTTACCCGACGGCCCAAGCGGCGTTTGAAGGTTTCACTTCGGGGAAGCTGGAACGGTAGGGACGGCCATCCTCCTCACATAGAATGCTACCGCTAGCAAAGCGACAAGAGCGACAGCAATCGGGATTAGGTACCTTAGTGTCGCATTCTCAGCGACGACTATGCCCTGCTGGGGAGGGAACCCCTTGATCTCCGTTCCTTGGTACACAAACGTCAGGCTTGCGCCCTTCAAGGGAATGGTCGAACCGGAGCTGGCGACAGCGACGCCCGTCGCACTGAATTCCGAATGCGACATGAGCAATGGAACGCTAATGGTCAGATTACCGTTGGAGACCATCGCGTCAGTCAGCTGCGAGAGCGTCAGACCTGAAGGAACAGGGACAGTGAACAGGACACTTGAGACATTGACAGCGGAAGGGTTGTGAATGGTCAGGTCGAAGTTGAACTCCTTACCCTCCGTCGGCGATGAGGGCGTCGTGCTGATCGTCGCGTTCAGCGGCTGGTACACCGGAACGTACGGGCCTAGCCCCTCCAGGGAGAACTGCGTTCCGCCGAAGAAGAAGCTCGAACTGATGGGAGAAGATGAGTGGTTCCCATAAACGGTTTCGGCGTTCACAATGTACGTCTTACTGAGATTGCCACGTGGCGAAATTGAACCGTTCGCAACCGATGGTACGGCGAGTGGCGAGAGGGAGTCGAATGTGTCTACCGTAGAGCCCACGCTGGCGTTGTATATGTAGAACGGTCCTCGGTTCAGTGCCAGCAAAGTAACCGTCGAGCTGACCCCGCTGAAGAGCAGCGATGGATTGAACTGCTTGGTGAGGACGTAGCCCGTCGGCAAAGCGAACGCATTGGACTTTCCAGTGCAATTGATCCCCGCGGTCGTTCCTTGGAACGAGAGGGGAGGGACGAAGTAGTTCGCGAAATCGGTAACGTTGACCCTCATGCTGGACTTCTCTATCGCCTGTGGTGGAAGGGTAGTGTAATTCAATCTGAGAATGCCAGAAGCGCATATTCCAGCCCCCTTGACAACGCCGCAGCCGAGACCATTGGGAATTGGAACCTTGGCCACGAAGTTGCTTATGCCGTTGGAACCTATGTTGGACACCGTGAAACTGAGAGTCAGATTGATCGCATTGCTCCCGGCCTTCAGAGGCGCGAGGTTCGCGCCAACGACGACAGTCGCTAAGCCCAGCTTCATACCCGAATGGGTGAATTCGAGCGGTAAGAGATTGGTTGTTGCGTTAAGTGTTTCACCTTGAGGGTCCGAGTAGGTCACCAAGTACGACTTCGTCAGGTTTGTGTCGAGGAGTCCACTTGCCGTCTGAGATATCTTGACCGTTGCATTGCCTCCGTCCGCGGCGAGCCCGCTGATTATGGGCTGACCGTTCGCGACCACTGAGGTTGCGGCCCTCGTGCCGACGTTTTTGACAACCAAGTCGAGCGACTGCGTCGCCCCGACTGGCTGAGAGGGACTCCCGATGGGAGCAATATAGGCGAAGATTACCGGGACATCCTCGCCCAGAGAAACCGTGATTGGGTTGAGCCACGAGTGGCCTTTGAACGTAGAGCCTCCCATCGTGTAGGAGAAGTGGACTTCTTCAGCGGGGATTGTCACCCTTCCAGTTGCATTCCCAATATACTGGAGGACATATGTCGGAGTGACGCTCTTGGTCGCGTTCAATTCGCCCAATGAGAAGGTAGAACTCCCCCGAACGAGCCTGAAGAGCGATTGACTCCACCAATTGTCGGTGAAGGTTACGTTATTCAGGGCGGTCTCGTTCGACAGGTTTGTGAGAGAGATCGTCACAGACATCGGCTGGCCCGTTCGAAGGACACCCACGTCGACGTACCTTGCCGCAAGCAGCTGAAGCGGTTGCTGAAGCACGGTCGTGTTGATTCCGAACACCTTCTTCGTCGCAGCCACGGTCAGATTGTATGACCCTGTGAAGTGTGCCGTGTCATTGACCACAGTGGCTTTGTCGTTAGAGCTTATCAAACCGTCCAAGGCACGAACCTGAATGGTAGAAGACAGACTCTGTTTCGCGGCGGTCAGCGAAGTGACGGTGCTCCCGAAGTAAGCAACCAGATTAGGCTTGCCCTGACTGTTGAGTGCGTTGTTGGAAATCGATCCGACGACAATGCTGTGGGAGAACTCGGAGGAACCCTTCGTCCCCTGGAGCGTCACGAAGGGTGAGGGAGTGCTATCGAAACTGGAGGGCGTGATTGCAGCTGCAAATCCTCCCATTGAGGACGGGATCAGCTTCAGCAGGGTCGCCGGCACGATGGCGGTGAACGAAACGGGGCTATAGAATTCAAAGGAGCCAGATTCGTTGGACAGAGAGACGAAGGAAGACGCAAAGTAGGAGTCAAGGCGTCCAGCGGCGGTAAGAGCGTCAGAGTAAGAATCTGAACTGAGCGTGAGGAAGAGTCCCTGTGAAGGAATAAAAGGGACAGGAAGCAGATTATAACCTTGCGGCCCGAATACTTGGAAGTCAGACTTCCAGCCCGTAGTCATGATTGCCGTTACAGTGTACGAGCTTAGACCAGGCGAACCCTCAAACTGGGACAGCCTGCTGGACCCGTTCACCCCTGTGAACGTGAAGTACCAGTAGGCGCTAGAGCCTGCGATGAAGACGTTGAGCTTCTCAGAGTATGCGCCAGGGGCCGTAGAGGATTGGACCGGGAGGACGGCTAGAAGCATGACCGCCAAGACCGAGACGGCCAGAACTTGAGAATGCTTCAAGTGGGACTCCGAGGGCCGACGATTTTGGCCTATAAAGCCGTTGGTTCGAGCAAGGAAGCCCTGCTCCTGATTCAGTAGGGCCGAAGTTCTTCGGGTTGGTCATGATATCCCGCGCCCGGGGGTTAAAGCGGTCAATTCCCTTCATGACGGGGCCGTGATGTTCCCACTCATGGAGTAACATTGATGCGGTATGAGACGGCGTGGCGGGTGAGCCATGGGCGCCGTTGCCGAGGGCCAGGGGTTTTCATGGAGTGTTGCCTAGCAATGGCTCCCATTGCTACTTCAGGTGCTGGTCATTCTGACGACGGCCCAACTTGAAGGGTATGGGCGGCCTAACTCTCACCGTGCTCACGACCGCTTTCTGATTGTCTCTTCGGCAGGGTCGTCGACACCCTTGTCATCGAGCATGAAGACAGCGTCCCTTTCAGGATGGTAAGGGCTGTCAACCATCCTAGCTATGCGATTCTTGGCCGCCTTTCGAAGGTAGATTCTGTAAGTGCTGGTGTGCGCGACGACGTGGCCTCCGGTTGGCCTGGTCGGGTCGCCGAAGAAGCTGTCGGGGGCGGCCTGGACCTGGTTGGTCACGACGACGGCGACGTTGTATATCTCCGCAGTACGGAGGAGCTGGTGCATGAACTTGTTGAGCCTCTGCTGTCGTTCGGCGAGTGTCCCTCTGCCGAGGAACTCGGCCCTGTAGTGCGCGACCGCGCTATCGAGGATGACCAGCTTCACCTTCTTTTCCTCAAGCACCTTGCCGAGGTCCTTGACAATCAGCTCCTGGTGCGCGCTGTTGTAGGCTCTTGCGACAGTTATTCCGGAGAGTATCTTCTCAGAATCGAAACCCCTGGCCTCCGCAATCTCCGCAATCCTTTCAGGTCTGAAGGTGCCCTCGGTGTCGATATAGACGGCTCCGCCCTCGAGGCCCCCTTTGTCGTGCGGCGTCTGGACCATCACGCAGAGCGTGTGACAGATCTGGCTCTTCCCCGAGCCGAACTCTCCGTAGAATTCTGTCATCGCCCAAGTCTCTATGCCTCCGCCCAGGAGGTCATCTAGGTTCTTGGAACCTGTGCTTATCCTGTCTATCGCCTTTCTCTTTACGAGGAGATCGGCCGCGTTGATGAAGTCAGGCTCGAGCCGCCCCATCTGGACCAGTTTCTTTCTTGCCTTGTTGTTCAGCTCCACTGCCTTCGAGGTGTCGATGTCGACCGCGTCGGCGATATCGGACGGGCTAGATGTGGCCAAGTCGAGGATCGTAAGAATCCCTGCGTCGTTGAGCTTCTGCTTCGTAGCAGGGCCGACCCCAGGCAGAGTGTCTAGCTCAAGCTCTTCGTTAGTTTCAGACAATGAAGCGTTGACCCTCTCTCCCCTAGATAAGCATGACTTAGGGGGAGATCCTCGAAAGTGTCCGAGGGAACAGGCTCGCCGAACGAATGTGCTTGAGTCCAGCTATCCACCTGGTCGTTCTCTCGACCCCGATTCCGAAACCTGAGTGAGGAGGCATACCGAATTTCCTCAGTTCTAGGTACCAGGAAAACGACTCGGGTGGAAGGTCTTGGGTTTCGATGCGCGCCATCAGCTCCTCATAGTCGTGTATCCTCTGGCCGCCTGTGGCGAGTTCACCGACGCCTTCTGGCGCTATCAGGTCAGCCGACCTCGTCACTTTCGGCTTGTCTGGATAGGTCATGTGGTAGAAACTCCTCGCCGAAAGGGGATAGTCAGTGATGAAGAACGGAGACCCCTGGGTGAGGCTTATTGCACGCTCCGCCTCGGTAGGCACGTCCTCTCCCCATTCAAACGGAAACCCTTTCTTTGCAGCAGTCTCTCTCGCCTCGTCATATGTCATCCTCGGGAACGGAAACGGCGGCTGTTTGAGGGTCCGCCCGAGAGTCTTAAGCTCGTCCGTCCTGTTCTGAATGACGCGGCTGACCATCTTGGAAAGGAGTTCCTCCTGGACCTTCATGTTGTCAGACTGGTCTGCGAAAGCCTGCTCCGCCTCGATCATCCAGAATTCCGTGAGGTGCTTTGGTGTCTTCGACTTCTCAGCACGGAAGGCGGGCTGGAAGATCCAGACCTTCTGAAGTGCAGGCAGAGCAGCTTCCTCGTAGAACTGGGCGCTCTGGCTAAGGTTCACCTTCTTGCCGAAATAGTCCACAGAGAAAAGGGTTGAGCCGCCTTCGACCGCCGCCTGGACAAAAGTCGGCGCACTAATGAGCTGGAATCCTTTCTCCCTGAAGTAGTCGAAGGCCGCACCAACCACCTCAGCTCTGATTTTCATGGCGGCTACGGCTTTTGGCCCCCTGATGCTCAGATGTCTCTTGTCAAAAAGGTATGAAGCGGACCTCACGGCAGTTTTGGTAATGGGCCAGATGTCGGACCTTGCGACGACCACGAACTCCTCGACCGCGACCTCCTTTCCCCCCGGAGCCCTCTTGTCGTCTCTGACCTCGCCCCTGACTATAACCGCCGACTCCATCGTGACCCCTTTCGCGGCATCGAAGGCTGCAGGAGCCTTCGGGCTCCTCTTCACTGAAACCTGGACGTATCCGGAGCCGTCCCGAACGAGGATGAAGATGAGCCCGCCGACCGTGTGCTTCCTTGCCGCCCACCCTCTCACTTCGACCTTGGACGTCGTGCCCCCAGAGAGAATTTCCGCGGCTTGCGCAAGTTCAAACGGAATCGATGTCACGACACGGAGGCTCGCTCACAATGTGCTAAAAGCATGATGCGGCCTTGACAGATGCCCAGAGAAGCAAGGCAGAAGACGAAACCCCGGATACCAACGACCTGAGACAGAGTAGAGGATGGCCGAGGGGAATTGTCGTGTCACAAGGGATTTCATGGACCTTGAGGTCCCGCCTAGGAGGATCTGACCTTAGGACGAGGCGTCCTTCGCCGTCAACACGCTCGCAATTTCGAGCATCTTGGTCGCGTGGCCCGGTCCTAGGCCGAGACAGCCGATGTGGATTCTTGTCTTTTCAGGGACCTTCGCAGGCCACCTTGACGACGTCTCCCTTAGGCGCTTTCTCGGCAAAAATCTCTGCCTGGAAGACCTGGACCTTCGTGGCGGGGTCGAGCCAGGCGTCGGGGGGGAGGCCAGCCTTCATGCAAGCCTGCGAAAGGAACTCGACCTGGTTCATCCCGAACTCAGTGGCCACCTGCGGGAGAAGGAGCCCGCTCTCGTAAGAACGGGAGACCATGAGCCCGTCTATACCGATTCTGATGTGCGAAGGCATTTCGCGCCTTGGCACGTCGAGGTCCTTGGGGATTGTAAGAACGCTGACTTCGACGAGTATTGACCCGAGCTCCCCTTTGCTCACGGGCGGGAAGCGCGGATCTTCAGAAGCCGCCGCGACGGCAGCTTCTCTGAGAGCATCGCCGAGTTTCTTGACAGGGAAGGGAAAACCGATGCACCCCCTCAGATTGCTCCCGACAGGGCCAAGGGTGTTGAGGGTCACAAAGACTCCCCGGGCTTCTGAAAATGGGGGCGTCTCGAACATCCTAGCAGGCACCCTACTGCCGTTGACATGGCAGTCGAGTGCCTCCCTCGCGAGCGCGACTGCGAACCGTCCCTCTTCAGGAGACAGTGTCAAGGTGAACTTCTGCGACTACTCTCTCTAGCCACCTTAACTTTTTCCAATGACTTCCCTTCCAGTAGTATTGACCGCAGGAGGTGCACCTGTAGAAGACGCGGTGTCGCCTCTCAACCATGAGCGGGACTCGGCCTGCTACGTCGGCCCTTCTCACTTTCCGAAGGACCCCATCACAGAGCGAGCAGAAAGGTCTCCCCCTAGACAAGCCGACGCCCGATAACTTCGCGGCGACGAGCAGCGAAGCCAACCTCCTGCCGTCAGATCTCCCGGAGATGAGCAGGGCAATGGCACTGCCATGGCGTGCGCGGTCAGCCAAGGCTTTGTCCGCGGTCAGAATGACCCTGCCCTGTGCCCTTCCGACCCGCAGAATCCCCTCGTCGTCCCCTTCGGAGTAGTACGTGGTGTCAAAACCGAGCGCTCTCATCTTCCGGGCTAAGGAGCCGAGCATCGCATCTGCCACGAATCTCGTGGAGTGTGAGGCGTGGTCGGGCATTGCGACTCAGGGTGCACCCACGGTCAGCGGCTCGTTTCGGCCGCCTTGACCGACATGTAGAGCCTTTTCGCTGCCGGGTCCTTCTCAAAGTGGTCGCGAATGGGAGATATGATATGGTCTAGAGACTCGCCGACGCCCTTCTTCAGGTCTGCGGGATGCAGGATACCCTTCTTGAAAGCGTCCTCAAGTTCGGCGTAGGAGAAGAACTCGGCGTTGCCGCCGTATTTTTCCGGCCTTTCCACCGTGAGCGACTTCATCTTCCGGAAGATTATATATTTCGAGTACTCCATGAGAGCGTTCCCTTCCACGACCCTTGCCGGGCAGTACGCAGCGTTCACCTTCGCAATTATCTGCTCACGAGTGTCATGGACGAAGATCGAAGTCTCGGGGATGCTCTTGCTCATCTTGCTCGCAATCTCGCTGTCGAGCTCTCCGTTCTCATCGAAGCCCTTTGCATCCTTCTTCCCCTGAAGACCGATGAGCATGTGGTGGTGGACGGCGACAGGCTTCTTCCACTTCATCTTGTCCGCTATCTCCCTGGCCAAGATGTTGGCCCTACGTTGGTCCAGCCCCAGCTGGCAGATGTCAACGTCGAGCCAGAAGATATCGGCAACCTGCATCATTGGATAGAAGAGCTGGGAAGTCTGGACGAGGTCCTTCGTCGTCCTTCCCATAATCGTAATCGCCCTTTGCGTCCTCGCGAGAGTCGAGTTCTGAGCGACCGTGATGACCCTCCTCCAATAATCCTCATTCTTGACGGCGTCGCTTGTCCAGAGAATCTCCACCTTATCCATATCGACCCCTGCGGCGCGCCAGACTTCGATGAAGTACCTGCCCACAGCCTGAATCGTCTCGAGGTTGCCTCCCATCTTGTTGTTGACCCAGCCGAACCAGTCGGCAATCCATAGCTTCATCTTGACCCCGGCCTTCAGCATATCCTCCACCAAGATCGGGCGGAGCACCCCAAAAGGCAGATGCGCTAGGCCGCTGGGTTCGAACCCGTCGTAGGCCGTTGGATGGTCGTTTGTCTCGAGAAGTGTGCGGAGTTCCGCTTCGGTGATTATCTCCTCTCCCACCCGCCGGATGAGGTCTAGCCTTGTTTCTGGGTCCAATTCTACTCATCACCTTCGCTCCAAGCCGATAAAACCATTCAACCAGCATGATGGTCGATCGACAGAGCTGAGACCGTCAATCCGAAGACGAGGAGTGCGTTGGCCTGATGAAGGGTCACAAGCCACGAGGGCTCGGTGGTCGCCACCACAGCGGCTCCCAATATCACCTCCGCCACTATCAGGAAGGAGGCGAGATACAGGGACCTACGAACGGACGAAGGAGAACCCTTCGTTCGCCAGAAGAGGAAGGTCGTCACCAAGAGGAAGAGAGATGACAGTGACGCGAGCAACCTGTGGGTGTACTCGGCGATTGGGGCGAGTTGCAATGGTGGGAAAATGTGGCCAAGGCACAGTGGATAGTCCTGTCCAAGGCTACTGCCACAGGCATCGCCGGCGTCAGCCACTGTAACGTAGGCACCGACTGTTAGTAGTGCGAAGAGGGAGACAACCGTCACGAGAAGAAGGACGAACCTGATCTGCAAGGGTTAGGGTCGCGGGAGTTCTCGTCTTAAGGAGTTCTAGGCTTTCTCGATAAGCGAGTCGAGCTTGGTCTTAAAAACGGAAGCGGGCACTGCCCCGATCACGATATCTTCGACTTTGCCCCGTGCGAAGAACATCACAGTTGGGATGCTCATGACTCCGAACTGGATCGCCAAGTCCTGGTTGGCGTCAGTGTCAATCTTGACAAACTTCACCCTGCCTTCGTACTCCTTAGAAAGCTGCGCGATGACGGGTTCGATTGCCTTGCACGGGCCGCACCAGTCAGCGTAGAAATCCACCAGCACAGGCCGGCTAGAACGCACCACCTCGTCTTGGAACTTGTCGCCGTTAATGTGAATCAACGTTTGTTCCATTCTCAGGACTCAATATTCCTCCTGGGCTCCTGTTTATAATTTTGACGGAGGCCTTGAAGGAAACTAAGTCTTCGACTTCCATCCAGCCCTGCCGAGTCCAGTCCCGAACTTCGGAGCTGAATCTCGGCTCTACACCGCTCGCCCCTTGTTGTCTCACGCGTGACAAGTCAGAGAACCGCTCCCTGCGCGTTTGCAGAGGCTTTCCCCAAGGCGACCCGGCCCATCACCTCAGCCAAGGGAGCCACCTTCATCTCATCGCTGATCGGGCTATAGGAAGCAAGGCTTGCCGTTTCCAGCGACCTGGAAACAAGGCCCACGAAATCCAGGCCCTCTGCGTACTCAGCAATCCTATCGGCCTTCGCTCGAGTCCTAGGGTGCCTCGTAACGATCGCGCAGCAATCCTTGTATTCCTCCAGTGACAGTTCGTAAGTCCCCACTCTCCTGGCGAGTCCAACCACCTCCTCCTTGTCATAGGATAGAAGGGGTCTCAAGACGGGGAGAGACGACCCGCTGTCGAAAACCCCGAGGTTCCAGAGGGTCTGGGAGGCAGCTTGGGAGAGCGAGTCTCCAGTAGAAACGGCGGAGGCTCCGAATTGGGGCGCGAGATACTCGGCCGTCATTCGCATGAACCTTCTAAAAAGTGATGGCTCAAGATCCCCCGGAACCTCGGCGGTTGCAAGCTGGTATTCTGCGAAGGGGACCATGATCAGCGTGCTCTTTCCGCTCCACGCCGACAGGACCTGAACGAGCTTTGTGATCTTGCTCCGCATTGGGCCCTCCGAAGTGGGTGCGAGGTAGAAGTGAAGGTAGATGGGTCGGACGCCTCTCTTCATCAACAACCAGGCTGCGACGGGCGAGTCTATTCCTCCCGAAAAAAGATGAACCGTGCGACCCGCTGTGCCGACGGGAAGGCCTCCAGGACCCTGGATCTTGGCTGCGTAGACCAGAGCCTTCCTCCTGATGACGTCGACGTGTATCCTGAGGGCGGGTTCGGACAGGTCGACGCCCTTCCCCGTACCGTCGACAACAGCTGAGCCGAGCTTCCTGGCAAGCTCCATTGAGCTGATCTGAAACTGCTTGTCTCCGCGCCGGGCGTCAATCATGAATGTCTCCGCCTTCGAAGCGCGCGCCGCGCGAAGGACCGCCTCTTCGATTTGACCGTAGTGCGTGCCTACAATGTCGGTCTTCGCAAACCAGGCGACTCCGAAGACCTTGGAAAGCCTCATAGTGACTTCGGCCAGGTCGGCATCCAAGGTAACGAAGAACCTGCCATCCTCTGAATCAACGTCGGGACGGAATGGGAACAACGACCTTGCTATGTTGTGCCTGAGGGCGCGCACGAACTCGGGCCTGTTTTTTCCCTTGAGTGCGACCTCAGAGTAGTGGACAACGTAGGTATCCGCCATTCTCGATTGCGCTTTGGGTCCTGTCAAGAAAAAGGTTCCCGTGCGGGACCAGAGGAGAGGGCCTCAGATGACGGCGGCGATCATTGCCACCAAGAAGATCACCGCCAGATAAGGACTGGAGAACTTGAAGGCCAGCCAGGCGTTGTCTTTGTTCGGAGATCGCAATAGTTTCAGATTGGTCCAGAGGAGTATCGCGCCGAAGATGACGGTGAAGAGGAGGTACACCCAGAGCCCAATGCCGGAAAGATAGATGGCGAAGAGCAGGCTGACAGGTATGAGTAGGAGGGTGTTGGTCACAATGTATCTGGAAGCCGCGGCAGATCCGAGGACAGACGGAAGCATGGGAATCCCAGCCGCCGAGTAGTCCTCTTCGGTGATTACAGCGAGGCTCCAGAAGTGGCTGGGTGTCCAGACGAAGACGAGGGCGGCCAGTATCCATGCGACGACAAAGCTTTCCCCGGTCAAGCTTATCCCTGCAACCGCGTACCAGCCAGACAGCGCCGCGCAGCTACCGGCGAATCCACCCAAGACGATGTTCCAGCTGGTCCTGGGCTTCAGCCAAAGGGTGTAGATCGGCACGTAGATGAAGGCCCCGAGTGCTATGAAGAACGTGGCGAGCAGATTCAATGTCTCTGCTGCGATTGCAACTCCGAAGGCAAGCAGCCCAAGCCCCAGGAGCAGAGCGTGAGATGCGGGAACGATCCTCTGCGATGGAAGGGGTCTGCTCCTTGTCCTCCTCATCTTGGAATCGACGTCGATCTCCAGGTAGCTGTTCAGGGCGAGCGCCCCAGCTGACGCGACGGTTCCCGCTGCTATGACGCCAGTCAGAGTCAGGATTGGAGGGATGCCTCTTGCGGCGACGACGGCGGATCCGAATGCGACCATCAGAAGAAGAGGTATGATCTTGGGCTTTGTCAGTGCAACGTAGTCAGCGATGTTCAAGGCTCAAATCCACCAGAACTTTCATTGCGGCACCAACCGTGTATTTTGGCTTTGCTTCTGTTGCGGAACGCTTAAGAAATCTTCGAGTCTCGGTTGCCCGTCCCGCAGTAGCTCAGCCTGGTAGACCTGTAAAGGTGCCAAAAGCTTCCGGCTGTAGTGGTCGGCTAATGGCTGACCCGTCCAGCCTACTCAGGCCACAGTTACCGGAGTGTCGTCGGCTCAAATCCGACCTGCGGGACGTTTGTAATCCTATTGTTCACGGTCATTCTGAGTCGGATGGGGCTGACCACTGTCGAGCCCCCGGTTCGTCGAAGGCCTTGACATGCCAATCAATCTGAGGAGGCTTGCAAGGGAGGGCAATAATGCGCCTTCCAAAGTGGCCGAGTGGCCCGTAGGGCTCACAGGCAGAAAAGCGTTTGTCAGGAGGTAGGCTGGACCAGGCAAAACGCTAGGCAAGACGCTCTTGCCAGCGTAAGAGGAGCACCAAAGCTGTTTTGCCTACCTGTTTTGCCTACCGAATCAGGCAAATGGCATAGAATCGGGACCGTCACACTGTCAAATTGCCGGTCTGAACGAGGTCGGCCCGTGCCTCTTTGCCTTGCTCTATGACGTCTTCCTGCCCTTTCTTGCCTACCGCCTTTGCCTATCCCCCCGACCTAGGGCTAGCCCCGATGAGAACACAATTTCCGTTTGATTGTTGGTGGGCGTCTCATGGTCCCTTAACAAGGGAGCCCCTAACGAGGTGCGCCGAGGGAATCTGATACAGCAAGTCGAGCCCACGAGAGATAGTCTGGTGGGTCTGTCTCGAACTTGAAGGGATCCCCCCTGGGGGGGCATTCAAGCTCCAAAGAGACATCTTCCAAGATAGCGGGAAACCTTGGCGAGGTTGTTCCTGACGTTGTCCCAGCAGGAGGATGCTGCCTTTATCGGTGCGCCGCAGGTATTCGCAATTGCCATTAAGCGGTACCCCGATGGGCAGCCCATCTTGCCGAGACCGCCGCTCGGGAATGAAGGTGCGCTCCTGCAATGAAACTTTGGGTCCTCGCTGCTTTCGGTGCCATTGTGATGATAGCCTACGCGTTATTCTATTACCTGAGCTCAGCTGGGAATAGTGGTGGGAATTCCGTCGGGCTCGTGAACTCGGTCGGACTTGCCTCAGTCGTTGTCGGAGTACTCGTAGCGGGACTCATCATGAGGCGTGCGACCCCGCATTCCTGAGATCCGCTCGGAACTCGGTTTCTTTGTAGTCCATGTGACATGGATTAGATGAGCTAGACCTGAGACCCCAGAGGGCGCTTCAAATCGCCCAGACTAAGGGGAACATCACCTTAGTCAACGAAAATGCGTTCAGGGTGAAGAGTCAGACAGGGGAAGGCTCTTATCTGGTGGTGAAGTCAGGGGAGAATTGGAGATGCGAATGCGCCGACTTCACCGCAAGGCAGACCCCATGCAAACACGTTTGGGCATGTTTGTTTCTCCCATCGCTGAAGGTTCAGGTCAAGCCGTCGGTCGTCTCGCCTGTTATCGAGTCGGAGACGGTCGAAGCATGCGTTTACTGTAAGTCTAAGTCGGTCGTAAAGAGAGGATTCGTCAACGGGAAGGCTCGGAAGGTTCAACGGTTCTGGTGAAAGACATGTGGAAAGACATTCGTTCAGGACTTCGGGTTCAAGAAGATGAAGAACGACCCGAAGGCGATTACTGCGGCGCTTGATGCTTACTTCCGTGGGTTGAGCCTGAGAGATGTAAGAGACCACTTCGCGCAGTTCTACGGGGTCAGGGTGCACGAGACCACGGTTCTCGATTGGGTCGTGAAGTGCACGAAGGCGATAAGCGAGTATGTGATTGCCCTCGCACCTCAACTCTCGGAGACATGGCACGCAGACGAAGTATTCCAAAAGATGAGGGGAGGAATCAACTACAAGGCTCATTACGGGCGTGAAGCCAAGAATATCGCATTCCTGTGGAACGTGATGGACAGACGGACGCGGTTCTTGGTCACGTCGAAGTTGTCGAAAGCGCGAGATGTGGGAAGGGCGGCACGGGCGCTCATAGAGGCCGCCAAGAATGCCCACGACAGCGAACCAGACAGAATCTTCACGGACGGGTTGACCTCCTACTCAGAGGGAATAGCATTCGCGCCGTTCACGAAAGACCCTGAGCATGTCGCAAGGGTGGGAATCGGAAAGCCCCATGCTACCAACAACCGAATCGAGAGAATGAACGGGACGCAGAGAGAACGGTTCAAGGTTCAGCGCGGGAAGTCTATGCAGACTTCCATGCCCGAAGGGAACCGCATCTTCTACAACTTCGTGAGGCCGCACATGGCGCTAGACGGGCAGACCCCCGCAGAGGCGGCGGGAATCGACATCAACCTAGAAGGGAACCGATGGATGCAGTTAATCAGAGCGGCGAAGGCCGCCTCATGCACAGCGAACGCAACTACGACAACGGGGGAGGCCGATGCACAGGCAACGCACAGAACCGAACCCGAACTCGAAATGCTTAAGAACGGTGAGCGGGTCAAAAATCAACGAGCTTTGGATTCCGAATTCCTGGCCCTCTCCTTCGTATTCATGTTGATAGGCGCCGCCGGCATATTCCTCTTCAGCGGGGCACTCACGCCGTCCGGGGACTCCTGCTACTGTATCATCCCGAGTCCTGAACCCTCAGCGGCCCAAGGAACCTCCAGTATCTTCCTGGTGCTGGGGTTAATTTTCTTTCCTATGGGCCTTATGAAGGGAGGTCTGCCGTCGCTGCGAAGGACGCCTTCGACGCCTGTTGGGCTCAGGCAACCCGGTGGTAGGGTGATATCTCCATTTCAGATCCTGAGCGTAAACCTCTTCGCCCTAGGCGTCATCCTCTTGGTCGTAGGAATCGACGCACTGCTGGTACCTGCTTATCTCATATACAAGAACGTCTGGTTCGAGCTGGCGGGCGCCTTAATAACGGGAGCGGGGGCAATCGCTTTGACTTGGGGTCTGCGGAAGCCAGAATCAGAGTAGCGAATCGAGCCGCCAGGCGACTGTACCTGGCTGTCGAGAAGGAGGAGATTCTTTGAGCAAACGGCCGCGAGAGGGAGGAGCAATAGAGTGATTCAGGAGCCCCCAGACCGAGCTAGCATAAACAGATATTGCTGGGCATACCCAGCGTAGGGTCCGAAGTATGACCTCACTATCGAGGAGATCCTGTCATAGTCACCTCGGCCAATCTTGACCCTCCGCTTGGGGGCCAGCTTCAATATCATGCCTGGGTCGAGGAGTTTTGGATACGACCTAACCACTTGCCTTGCGATCCAGATGTCGATTGGAAACGCTTCGTCCTTGTCGAATGAATACAGGAGCACGCAGTCTGCGACCTTCGGGCCCACGCCTAGAAGCAACTTCTCTCCTCGCAGTTCCTCCACCAAGGCCTCCCTGGCTTCCTCGTAATCGAGCAACGATAGTTCGCTGAAGTCAACCCTCCCCTCCTCGACGGAAGCAGCAACGTGCTTCAAGAAAGGGGCCCTGTACCCGAGCCCGCAAGCCCTAAGGTCCGAAACAGTTGCCTCTGCGAGGACCTCCGGTTTTGGAAAAGCGCGGTATTCTGTACCTTCGAATTGGAGTGGTTCCCCGAACCTTGCGCAGACAGCTTGGACCATCTTCTTGATTCTAGGAATGTTGGAATTTGTAGCAAGAAGGAATGAAGCCAGGCACTCCCAGCGCTCCTGTCTGATCAGGCGTAACCCGTAGAACTTCTGGACCGCGAGAGCGATTGTGTCGTCCTTCATTATGGAGGACAACACTTTCTCCAGCTCCACGTCCAGCCGGAAGTACCGCCTGACGAAGGCGCTGTCGATGAGGTCCGAGCTTGAAACGCACCTGAGGGTGTCCCCCTCCTGCTTGACCTTGAGCACGCCTCCCGAAACGATGCCATACCACCACCCGCCCTTGTTCTGCCATCGAAAGGCCTGGCCGCTCTCAAGCGTGTACTCGAGGCTGAAGGGAGACCCAATGCCGATGGTGAACTCCATGGAATGAAGACATCGAAGAGACCGGCTAATTGACTCTTCGCCCCGGGACAGGTTTGAATAGTCGCGCCCATCCGTACAAGGTCATTGAGGCAGGAGTACGAAGCTATGACGGCCCGCTCAATGGAGATGTTCGAAAGGGCGGGGAAGGTCTTCTCAGGCGGGGTCAACCACAACGCCAGGCTCTACGAGCCTTACCCCATCTTCGTCGAGAAGGCAAAGGGGAGGTACATCTGGGACCTCGATGGCAACAGGTACACCGACTACTGGATGGGGCACATGGCACTCATTCTCGGGCATTCTCCCTCAGTAGTCACCGGGCCGCTGAAGATTCAGGTCGGTAGGGGTACGCACTATGGCATGGGGAGCCGACTCGCCGTGGAGCTCGGCGAAGAGGTCCGGCGCGCCGTTCCCTGCTCTGAGATGCTCAGGTTCTGCAATACGGGCGCCGAGGCCACCATGTATCTGGTCCGGCTTGCGAGAGGGTACACGGGGAGGAAGACGGTTATCAAGATGGCCGGTGGATGGCACGGGTACAACACGGAGCTGAACAGGGGAGTCCACACCCCATTCGACAGGCCGGAGGGAGCAGGAATCCTAGACGTGGAGCAAGCCCATTTGAAGACGGTGAGGTTCAACGACCTCGACGCAGCGAGGAAGGCAGTCAATTCGTCAAGGCATGACGTCGCAGCGATCTTTCTGGAGCCGGTCCTCGGCGCCGGGGGGTGCATCCCTGCGGACAAGGACTACCTGAAGGGCCTCCGGGAGCTCGCAGACGGGAGCGGGGCGCTCCTCGCCTTCGACGAGATCATAACGGGCTTTAGAGTAGCACTAGGCGGGGCCCAGTCGCTCTACGGTGTGACACCCGACCTTGCGTCGTTCGGCAAGATCGTCGGGGGGGGTCTTCCAATCGGCCTGGTCTGCGGAAATAAAGAAATCCTTTCGCTCGCTGACCCTTCCAGAAAGCAGGGCTTCGTGTCGATAGGTGGCGGCACGTTCTCCGAAAACCCCCTCACCATGACCGCAGGCCTTGCTACCTTGAAGCATCTGAGAAAGAACGCAGGAACCATCTACTCGCGGCTCGACAAGTTAGGTGGGCAGCTCCGGTCGGAGGTCGACGCAGCATTCGCGGAAGGCAGGGTCGAGGCCCACACCACCGGCCTGGGCTCGCTCTTCCTGACCCACTTCGGCATCAGCCCGAGGAGCGCAGAGGATGCGGTGAAGGAAAGAGGGGACATTGCCAGGAGGTACGCACTCTTCCTGATGTCGAGAGGGGTCTTCATTCTGCCGTCCCATGCGGGTGGGATATCCACCTGCCACACGGGAGATGATATTAAGAGCCTAGTCCAGAAGAGCAGGGAGTTCGGGGACCTAGACAGCACGACATCGGCAAAATAGGGACGCGAAGGTCACCTAAGGACCTTCGCCAGTCTCGCGTCAGCGTCTGACCAATTCGCGACGTTCCACCAAGCCTCGATGTACTTCGGTCGATCGGTGAGGTAGTCATGCACCCATGCATGTTCCCACAGGTCGATTCCGAGAATGAGTGGCATCTGTGCGAGATGCATGTTGTTCTGTTTCTCGACTTGCGTCAGGACAAGCTGGTCCGTCTCGGAATCGTAGAGCATCAAGGCCCAGCCTGGTCCCTCAACTGTCTTTGCGGCGTCAGAGAACTGAGTCTTGAACTTGTCGAACCCGCCGAAGTCCTGGTTGATCCTGTCTGCGAGCTTCCCTCCCGGCTTTCCCCCTCCCTTTCCGGGAGGAGCCATGTTTGGCCAGAAGAATGAATGGAGTATATGCCCGTCGACGTTGAAGCTGTAGTCCCTCAGGACCGCTCTGACGTCGATCTGCAGCTCTCCCTTTCGCGACTTATCGAGTTTCTCAAGTGCCGCGTTCGCACCGTTGACGTATGCCTGGTGGTTCTTTGTGTGATGGAGAGTCATCGTCTTCTCCGAGATGTGCGGCTGGAGGTCCGAATACTTGTATGGAAGTGGTGGAAGTGAGTATGTCTTCGCCATGGGCAGGCTCGGACCCGCAGGCGTAAAAGACTTGCCCCAGCCTAGCTGGCTATCGCGGGCTTGGCCTTCCTCGCCTTCTGCCAGTCGTCCAGGAAACGCTTCAGCCCTGAGTCGGTCAGAGGGTGCTGCATCATCTTTTCCATCACCTCTGGGGGCATCGTGGCGATGTCGGCGCCCACCCTAGCCGCCTCGAGGACGTGCTGGGGATGCCTGATGCTGCCAACTAGGACTTCGGCCTTCAGGCCGTAATTGTCGCGGATCCTGACCAGGTCCTCGACCACCTCCATTCCGCGCTGGCCTATGTCGTCAAGCCGGCCGATGAAAGGGCTAATGAAGGAGGCTCCCGCCTTCGCTGCGAGGAGACCCTGGTTTGCGGAGAAGACGAGGGTCACGTTGACTCTGATACCCCTCGAGCTGACCGTCTTGGTCGCTCTGAGCCCCTCGGGCGTAATGGGAATCTTCACGACGACGTTTGAGGAGAGAGACGAGAGGCGCTTTGCTTCGATGACCATCGCGTCGTGGGCAGTGCCTACTACCTCTGCGCTGACGTCCCCCCTCACCTCCTTGCAGATTCCCACTATGATCTCCTCGAACTCGCCGGGCTCCTTGGCTACGAGCGACGGATTGGTGGTGACGCCGTCCACCAACCCCATCTGGTTCAGTCTCCTGATTGACTCAAGGTTGGCTGTGTCTAAGAAGAGCTTCAATCCTTGGACTGCCGCGTGGTTTTCGCTATTAAAGCCTAGCGCGTGGACTGCATGAGAAACTCCACAGCGGCCTCGATGTTTGAGGACGTCAGGCCGTACTTCCGCATAAGCTCGCCCGCCTCCCCGCTTTCGCCGAAGGTATCCATCACTCCGACCCTCTTCATAGGGGTTGGTCGCGATTCACCGAGGATTTCAGCGACTGCGGAGCCCATGCCTCCCAGCACGTTGTGCTCCTCGGCAGTTACGACCCTCCCACATTTCTGCGCGAACCTGACAATCGTCTCCGCGTCGATCGGCTTTACCGTGTGTAGGTCCACAACGGCAGCGGAGATGCCCTTTCCTTTGAGAGAGGCTGCCGCCTTGACCGCCTCTGGGACCATTGTCCCGCAGGCGATGATCGAGACGTCCGACCCTTCAATGACGACATTGGCCTTTCCGTGCTTGTACTCGAAACCTCCTTCGTAGACTATGGGGGTAGAAGGCCTCGTCAGCCTCACGTAGAAAGGCCCGCCTATTTCGGCGATCGCCTTGACAACGGCCTTGGTCGAAACCGCGTCGGATGGGACGACCACGTTCATCCTCGGTATCGATCTCATGATTGCGATGTCCTCCACCTGCTGGTGAGACGCGCCGTCGGGTCCGACCGAGATGCCTCCGTGCGAGCAAACAATCTTGACGTTGAGGTTCGGGTATGCGATGTTGTTGCGAATCTGGTCGACGCACTTGCCAGGCACGAAGATGGCATATGTCCCGGCGAATGGGACCTTGCCTGCGAGCGCGAAGCCGGCCGCGATTCCCATGAGGTTCTGCTCAGCTATTCCGACATTGAAGAAACGGGCTGGGAACTTGCTTGCGAAGACGCCCGACTTCAACGAGCCGGTCGTGTCCGCACCCAGCACGACGACCTTCGGGTTTGAAGCGCCCAACTCCAGGAGCGCCTCCCCGTACGCGTCCCTCATGGCTCCCTGTCTAACGGACATCAGTTCTCCCTCGCCGCGCCCTCCGCGCGCTCCCTGAGCGCCCCGATCGCTCTGACCGGGTCGCTCTTTGCATAGACTCCTGCACCTGCGACGAGGACGTTCCCCCCTCTCTTAACCACTTCGCGGACGTTTTCTGGTTCGACCCCGCCGTCTATCTCTATGTCCAACCTTTGGCCCTCCTCCTCGAAGAGCGCGCTTATCCTTTCGAGCTTTGGCATTGTCGACATGTCCATCGGCTGCCCGCTGAAGCCAGGGTTGACCGTCATGAAGGTAAGCGCGCTCAACTTGTCGAGGCGGCCCGCTGTCCAGTCAGGCAGCTCAGTGGAGGGCTTGATTGCGAGCCCGACCTCTTTGCCCCTCCGCCTGACAACGCGGTGGAGTTCATCAAACGCCTCCCCATCGAGAACCTCGGCGTGGAAGGTGAGGATGTCTGAGCCCGCGTCCAGGAACTTCTCGACGTAGAGCTGCGGCCTGTCGATCATCAGGTGCGTGTCGAACTTGAGGTCGCACCGCCCCCTCAGAGCCCTCACCGTTCCGGGGCCGAATGTTATGTTGGGAGCGAAGTGGCCGTCTATCACATCTAGATGAATCTGGTCTGCGCCCCCTCTCACGGAGATTTCCACGGCCTCTCTGAGGTCGCCTAGGTCCCACGCCAGAACGGAGGGAGCGATTCGGATGGGCTTCAATCGAGCTGTCACTTCAGTTCGCTTAGGACGTCCGACAACGTGTCCTTAGCTGGCGCGGTCCCGTGGTAGTGGGGTGACCACTCCATGAAGGAGATTCCCTTCCCCTTGACCGTGTGTGCGATGACTACGGTCGGGCGGTTTCTAGTGTTCGCAGCGAGGTCGAAGCCGTCAATGAGTTGGTGGAAGTCGTAGCCGTCCACTTCGATGACGTTCCAGTTGAACGCCCTCCACTTCGACGCAAGTGGCTCCAGAGGCATGATCTGCTCCGTGAGGCCGTCCTGCTGAATCCCATTCCTGTCTATGATTGCTGTGAGGTTGTCCAGCCTGTACTTCGAGGCTGCCATGGCGGCCTCCCACACCTCACCCTCCTGCTGTTCCCCGTCTCCCATCAGGACGTAGGCGCGGCTCGCCCTCCTGTCCATCCTCGCTGCCAACGAGGCACCGACGCCTAACGAGAGCCCGATGCCTTCGGAGCCCGCCGGCGCCTCGATGCCTGGAATTCCCATCGAAGGATGCCCCTGGAGCCTGGAACCCATCTTCCTCAGCGTCATCAGTTCCTCGACTGGGAAGTAGCCCGCCTGTGCCAGGATCGAATAGAGCAGCGGTGCCGCGTGACCCTTGCTTAGGAAGAACCTATCCCTGTCTGGCCATGAAGGGTTCTTCGGGTCGTACTTCATCGTGTGGAAGAAAAGCGTGACGAGGAGTTCCACTGCGGAAAGCGAACCCCCTGGGTGGCCTGAGCCGGCTTCTGCAAGACTTTCAAGAATCAGTTTTCTGGTGTTCCTCGCTGTCTCCTTCAGCCTGATGACCTCCTGCGCCGCCTCCATTACCTCCTCACCGGGGCCTGGACTATCCTGTGTACGAAGTCTTCAGTCTCCTGCGCCTTGACTTCGAGGTCGTGAAGCGAGAGGGAAAGGTTCCTCTGCAGCTCGCTCCGGACCTCCCCGGCTACATTGCTCAGGACGGCCGCCTGGTAGGCGTTGCCGCCGGATGCGACGGTCATCGCGAACACTCCCGTCATGGCATCCCTCACCCCGACCTTGCTGAAGAGGTTCTTCTTCCCGGTTATCGGCGGGAAAAGAGTGACGTTCTCCGTGTCAAAGAGGGTGACCCCCTGCTCACCCCTTGTGAGGAGGATGGCCTTGCATTCGAGGCGGCTGAGCAAGTTGACACCCATGTTCCTCAGGCTCGTCTCATTTACGATTGCCATCCCGGTCGCGTGGGAAGCCTCTTCCATGTTGGACTTCACGTAGGTCACACCTGAGAAGTCGAGGTAGTGGTGCATCTTCGGCTGGGCGACCACGATCTTGCCGGCGGCCTTGGCGGCGTTGACCACGCCGCCAATCAGGTAACTTGTGATTGCACCGCGGTCGTAGTCAGAGAGTATGACGCAGTCGATGTCCTTGATAATTGGCTCGGCTTCAGCGAGGAGTTTCCTTGACATCGCCGGCGGGACGTCGCGCCTGTCCTCCCTGTCGATGCGAAGTGAATGGAATTTGTTGACCATGATCCAAGTTCTGAGCGACGTGGGGCGCGTTGCGTCAGTGACCACGCCGGCGTGGGTTACACCGTTCCTTGAAAACTCGGCCTTCAGCCAGGCTCCGTATTCGTCAGAACCTATCAGGCCGACCAGGCTGACCGACGCGCCGAGAGACACAAGCTCACGCGAGAGGTTGGCAGCTCCGCCTGGCAGGAATGTCTCTCCCACGTAATCGCCTGCCGGGACCGGCGCCTCCCTGGCAAGCTTCCGTGCCGCGACCTCCACGAACCTGCTTACTATCAGATCGCCGATGACGAGAATCCTCCTTCCTTGGAACAGCCGCAGGAGTTTAGCGAGATTCTCCCTGTCGACCGTCTCCAGCGGCAATCTTTTTCGAATTCGTATCTTTATTGGCCCTACTTAAGTGTGGGCGGGTCCGTCACTTTTTCCGCGGCTTCGTCTCCTTCCATTTTCCTTCGAGAAGTTCCCCGATGACACCGACCGCCTTCCGAACCTCTCGGTCCATCGCAAGTGGGTCGTAACCTTTTGGAGGAGGGTAGTCCAAGAACTTCTGATTGGGGTCGGCGCCTAAGAAGTCCCGGCTCGACTCATAGATGGCCATGAGGGAACGCCCGCCGAGCCTCTGGAGGTCTGACTTCCATACGTGGTGAAAGCCCTTTTCCGAGACGACCGTGAGCTTCATGTCGCCCTCGGCCTCCTTCCTCACGTCTTCCCAGAATGTCCTGTCGAAGTCGCCTTCGGTGACCTCCCCGGACTTCAGCTTGGATGAGTAGGACCTGACCAGCTCCGCAACGCGCCCGGGCGATGTCTCGAAGTGCAGCGCAATCTCTTCGTCAGCAAGGCCCAGCCGAGAAAGGTAGTAGCAGCCCTCCTCGAGGATCTCAGGGGTGATTTCCCCTTCGCCTGACGACAATTGCAAGCATGCGGAGATGCCCTCGTAAAAAAGGCTAGGGTGATTCCTTGCTGCCCCGCTTGAACATCGAGTGCGACCGGTCTAGATACGGGATGGGACTGAACCAGTTCCATCTTCCCATGGTCGACTTTACCTCGGGGACGAGGTATGTCCTTACGACGAGGGCGTCGATTAGAATTGAATAGGCGAATGCGAATCCGAGCTGCTTCAACAGCAGGTCGCTGGAGAGCATGAGAGCCCCAAGAGAGCCGGCCAGGATGATCGCCGCTGCCGTGATGATCCCGCCTGTCTGCTCGATGGCACGGATTATCGCGTCGTTGAGGCGCCTCCCTTTGGTGGCCTCCTCCCTGATTCTCGTCAAAATGAATACGTTGTAGTCCATCCCGAGGCCCAAGAGCGTCACGAAGAGGAAGAACGGTGTGATGAAGAGGATCTGGTAGCTGAAGAATGTCTGGAAGACCAGCCTGGTGGCCGCGAGCGTCCAGACTATGCTCATCAGGACTGAAAAGACAGCGAAGACCGGAAGGAAGAGGGAACCGAGCACCGCGAGGAGGACAATCGCCACTCCCACTGCGGCGATTGGGACGACCGAGTTGAACTCGGAGTCGAAGACGGTCTTCGTGTCTAGGATGGAACCCGACGAACCCCCCACGTAAATGCTAGTCACACCGGCAGCAGAGCCGAAGTTGGCATTCAGGTAATGCCGCACGACCTGCGTGTCTGAAATTGCGGCCGTAGCAAATGGGTCGACTGCGAAGTCGACGGTGACGAGCGCAGTCTTGTTATCGCGCCCGACCTGTTGCATGATGGCAGAAAATGTAAGGGCGCCAGACGCGTCGGAATCGTTGAGGCTTTCGTAGGGCACGGGCTCCCCGAACGGTCGGGTCGGTCCACTGACGTTTCGGACGTCATGGTTACTGGCTACGTAATCGGAGATGGAACTGACTGCGCCCATCTCGGTCGAGTTGAAGTAGCGGCCTTGCACCAGCGGGCTGTCGAAGGTCACGACCACATAGGTGGGGAAGAGCTTCCCGCTGCCAAAGGCGGCCGCCAAGTTGTTCGAGGCTGAAATTGGTTGGGGCTGCTTGGGTCAGCTCCGAGCCTGCTCGGATCCCACACCAATCCGCCGGCGAGGGAGGAAAGTGATGAGTTGTCGTACGTTCGCCCTAGAGAGAAGGCCGCTTCGACGAACCGGTCGGTCAAGGAGGTGGTGTTCGCGACGTACCCCACTGCAAATTCTTCCAGCCGGAACGAGGCACGGGCCGGTGTGTCGGCAAGGAAGTCACCCATGGTGATGGACTTCAGAACCTCGTGGCCGAATGTTCTGGACGGTCCTGCATAGGTCTGCAAGTAGGCGTCGTCTGCTGCGTGCGCGGAGAATGAAGCGAGGGCCGAAAAGTTGAGGGTTGCGGTCGACGAGCTCGTCCAACTCGCAACCCACGATGAGGAGAAGAGCGTTAGCAGATGAGAGGAATACAGTCGATAGGCCGTGGAGTTCGCCCCAGACAGGGCTGAGGCCGCGGTCTTGTTGGCCACCGAATTCGCTGCCGTCTCGTTGTTGGAGGCAGCGAAGGAAGTCTGTCAAGACTCGAGGTAAAGCGCGGGAACACCCAGCAGGAGTCGGCTGGTGGAGTTTGCGCCCTTGAGCGTCGCGTAGGTCCTCTTGTTCACGGAGACGATAGTGGAGTAAAGACGCGAGTAAACGTCTGCGGTCTGGTTCAGCCCGCTGATGCTCTTGTTGGATTTCGCCGAGTCCAGGATGTTTCGGACTAGTGCCTGGGTCGCAGTCGAGGAGACGTTTCGCCCCGAGATCATTACGAGGAGCGTACTGTTCGGGACTGTCTTCCCGAATTGGCTCGAGATTACCTCATCGGCTTTGACCGATTCGAGCTGGCCCCCGCGGTTGAGCCCAGCTGCAGTGAAGTCGACTTCCCCACATTCACTACGATTGGGAGGACCGCCACCAGGGCGACAATCCACGCGATTATGATGTACTTTCTCCGCTTGTACACCAGGCTCCCCAGCTTCTTGAAGGGGGTAGAGTTGGTCGAGCCCGGCAGCGTCTTCAATTGCCCGGGGCATCGGTCTATCCTATAGGAACGGTGCGGGAATTTAATCGGAAGTCAGGAAGGCTCATCGCTTCTTCAAGTGTATGAAGCCGTCTTCGACCTTGACGTCGTAGAGCGGCTCGTCCTTGAGCGGCTCCTCGAAGATCCCCTTCCCGGTCCTTAGGTCCCAGATCGTGCCGTGTCCCGCGCAGGTGACCGTGGTGTCTTCGAGTGTCCCTTCAGACAGGTCCCACTGCTCGTGGGTGCAGAGGGAGCCCATAGCGTAGTACTTACCATCGACGTTGGCGATGAGAATCTCTTGGCCGCTAAGCTCGACGGTCACCATCGTCCCGGGCTGGACACTGGAAGCCTCAACGGCCTTCACGAACTCGCTCATGCGCAGGTTGGGAGCCGGGTTCAGATTAAATCCTTCGCCTAGTCGGCCGGCTGCATCGCTTCTTCTACTTCCTTCAGGTCCTTCAGCGAGTCGACGAACCACCACTCTCCGTAGTGAGGGTACGAGAGCAGCTCGCCATGACTGACGAGTTTAGGGAAAGTCTCCCTTTCGATGTCGCCCTTCTCTGGAAGGGACTTCATCGCTTTCCTCGCGTTCAGGACGTATATGCCACCATTGATCCAAACGTCTGGGAACGCGGGCTTCTCCTCGAACCCCCTGACCATCCTCAGCTTGTCAATCTTTACCACACCGAATCGGGACCGATAGGGGACCACTAGCATTGACGCAGTAATCTCCCCTGCCTGTCTATGGGCTTCGACCATCCGTCCAAGGGGCAGGTCTGTCACGATGTCACCGTTGGCCACAATGAACAAATCCTCAGACCCGTGCCCGGCCAAAGCACGCCTTATTGCACCGCCGGTTCCGAGCGGCTCCTCCTCGGGTGAATACTCCACCGGTGTCCCGTTGTAACTGGAGCCAAAGTGTTCTTTCAGCTTCTGCCACTTGTAGCCACACGCGAAGGTCACGGAGTCAACGCCTCCTTGCTTCACCAGCCAGTCGATCTGATACTCTGATATCGGCCTCCCCTTAACCTCTATGAGGGCCTTGGGTTTGTCTTCCGTGAGGGGGCGGAGCCGAAGCGCTTGACCGCCACTCAGGATGACAGCTTTCGTTGAACCGCGCCTCCCCGACCCTACCCTAAGTCAAGGCTCTAGATAACGTTGAGAGCCCGGGACACTTCAAGCAGCGCTACGGTTATGTGCGGAGTAAACAGTAGGACTTCGGAAAAACAAAGAGGAGAAAGCTGCCTGCTTAGGACAGCTTTCTGATCAGAACTGCTAGAACTAGGACTAGGATGATTGCTGCAAGTACGGCAACCACGAGCACGTAGGTCTGCTCGGTGTTGACCGCGTTCATGATGTTGGTCGCTTGAGTCGAGAGCCCGGAAAGCCCACCGACCGCAGTCGACGTGGTACCCACAGTTGTCATTATGCTGGAGACGTCGGATGAGATGGTCGTCAGTGCGCTGTCGGTGTGGGAGTTGATGCTCGTCACTGCGCCGTTGATCCAGCCCTGAATGCTGGTCGAGAGCGCGCTAATCTGGGTGTCCGTGTGAGAGTTGATGCTCGTTACTGCGCTGCTGATGCTTGTCGCGATAGTGCCGATCTGGCTGTTAGTGTTGGAGTTGATGCTCGTTACCGCGCTCGTGATCCAACCATGTACGTTGGTCGAGAGCGTGTTTATGCTGCTCGTGAACCCATTGATGCTGTCGTTGATGCTCTTCAGACTGTTGTACTCCCAGTTTCCGACTGGAGTCACAGTGAAGAGCGCGTAGATGTCCGGCGCGTACTTGCCCGTGGAAGAGGTCTCCTGGGCGCTCGTCATTGAGATTACATGCACCCCAGGGTCGAATCCTGCGCCGATGAAGGTTAGATTGAGGACACCGTAGCCGTTTGGTGTGACTGCGCCCTCGGTAAATACGGAAGCACTTTTCACGAGTGCGAAGTCGGCCATCTGGTTGTCGATGTTGACAGAGTAGTAGGTGTTGGGAATCAGTCCCTCGCCGACTGCTACTATGTGACCTGAGCCCTTGCTGGCATAGGTGCTGTTGAAGCTCCCTGTCGCGGGATACACCGGACAGACGCCCCCTGGACAGACGACCAGGCTAGGCAGTACTGTGAAAAAGACGCTCCCCAAATTCGTTGAGGAGTAGCCCGAGTAGAGGGAGTTCGCGAAAGTGTGCTGGTGGAAGGCGGAGAATGAGGTGACAAGGTGCGGTCCACCATAGGCCTCTGGGACAATAAAGGTTTGAGGCGGCGTAGGGTTCGTCTCGCCGTTGGCGTTCGTCGTGACGTTGACTACGCTGTACTCCGTGCTGCTAGATATGGACGTCGCGTTCCAGTAGACGTATGTTGTTATTGAAGCCGGGAAACCGTAGTATTCTACGGCCACAGTTGTCCGTGGGTTGCTGGCAGTTCCAGAGAAGGGAGAGAGGATGATCGTCGGATAGACTTGAATGGTGAACGTATACTTCACCCCGTCGTTCAAGGTCACGAGGGTGTAAGTCCCGCTCGCAAGAACGGGGATTGAGAGTGTTGTGTTGAAGGCGCCCGTAGACGAGGTGGTTGAGATGGTGCTAGTTAGTTGAGTTGTACCTATCCAGAAGGTCACCGGGGAAGAAATCGAGAAGTTCTGACCCACGATTCTCACCGGGCTGAACACGTAGACCTTGATCGGCTGACCTCCCAAGATCGGTGCCGCGCCAGTGTCATTGCCAAACGTTGAGATCCCGCTGTTGGACACCAGGCTAGATCCGCCTGGCGACCAGACCTCAACTTGGTGGAATAGCCTGTTGGTTTCAATGAATTGTGCAGCGTTGGAAAGTGTCGACGACACCTTCGAGGCGTTTACCGCGAACAGAGTGATTGGCGTGTGTGGCGTATTGGCAATGGTGGTCGGGTTGTACGCCTGCTTCGCGTCCACAATTGGGGTCGTAGCAGACGTGAACCACCCTGAGCCTGTGTTCTGGCCCGAAATCAGGACGCCCTTCATTGTCTTCAGGGCGCCACCAATAAATGCATAGAATGGGAACGTGTAGTTGATGTTGACTGACTTGCCAACCGGGAATCCACCGCCTCTGACC
>Ga0187803_10000100_pt1 | contig 35217 bp, 26 predicted proteins | sample NC_wetland_sal_i_2_FD_132425 | JGI IMG/M metagenome (GOLD analysis project Ga0187803, IMG submission 132425) | Wetland sediment microbial communities from Neuse River Estuary, North Carolina, USA - Control_3 | ecosystem: Environmental > Aquatic > Freshwater > Wetlands > Sediment | place: USA...
ACGACAAAGATTCCGTTTTGCACCAACCCCACGGTGTTCCGGGCGGCCACGTATTCGGACACGGCCTTGAAGGGGCAAAGCCACATGCAATAAGCCGGCTCAAACAGGGCCAGGGACAGAAGCACCATCACCAGCAGCACGGCCCACGGGCCATAGCGCCAGCGCGGGTCGATCTTGCGCAGCTTTGCGCGCGGTGGGATCGAGGCCATGCCTTCTTCAATTCCCCCGAAGAAACACGCGTAGCTGCACCAGCCTTTGCCGACAACCAGCGTGATGGCCAGCCAGAGCCCGGCCATGGCCGCCATTCCCCCGCCAGACATGCCTCCACCGGGCAAGATCGAGCCGGGGAACACCAGCGCCTTCGTGAACGCCGCCGGCAAGATGAGAAGCGGAATGGGCAGATAGCAGAATGGCGTTCGGCCCGCAATCATCTCCTCGATCGGGATGCCCATCGTTCCCCGCATCACCATGACGGTGTGAATGAAGCCCACTGGGAACAAGACTCCCAGAGCCACGAAGAACCAGCGGCGCCAGCGATAGGTGCTTCTCGTCCGCATCATCAGGAAAAACAGTACCGTCAGAAAAACGGCGGTAGTCACACTGGCAATCAGCGCCGAACGATTGCCAGGCTGGAACGAGTGCGAAAACATCAGAAACGACCAAAGTGCGATCGGCAGTGTGAGAAGAATGCACCGGCCGATACTTCGCGGCGCTGTCTGTCCAGGCTTCAGGATTCTGTCCTTAGTAGCCATACACTCTTCTTCCGACCAGCAGGGTCAATCCGAGATAGGCGTAATAGAGAGCGATGAGCACCATCGCCATTCGTGCGACTGTGGTTACGGCTTCGTTGCGCGCTACACAGCCCAGGCCCACAAAGGGCACGAACCAGAGAGAAGTTCCGATAAAAAACACCGCAAAGAAGACAAGAGCGGCCGCCACACTACCCAGTCCAGCAGCCCTCACACCAGCGGCCACGAACGGAGGACAGAGACTCAAGCCAGTGAGGAAACCCAACACCGCCGCGCCGGGCACGCCGCGTTTCTTTGCTACGCCAATGGTCACCAGCTCTGAACTCGAACATGAGTGGGCACAACTTTGCCCGGCCGAGTACGCGTACCAGAGCAGCACGCCGGCTAGCAATAGGTGAACCACGCCAATCAGAAGCAGGCGCGGTGCGGGTGGAAGTGATACAAGAGCGCCCAGTTCCCAGGCCGCGGCGGCAAACAGCAGATAACCCAGGAAGCGGGCTCCTAGAAAGGCCGAAAGATAGCGGGTATTCAGCCGTAAACCCGCCCGCTCGGCAAGCAGGGAAGGAACCAATATTGGTCCACAAGAAGCCATGCAGGCAGGCCCGGAGGCCAGCCCTAAGGCTAGCGCCTCACCAAAGATGAAAGAACCCACCATGGGCGGAAGCTAGCATTGCGGGAGTTCGCCGTCAGTGACGCATGGGCGGGCCTTGGTTCACGGACAAGGTTCAAGGAGATCACAAGGGGGAACGCCCCGTAGGAAGGGGAGGTAACTCCCAACTCCGCTAAAATCAGCTCAGTTGGCCCGGAGGCGCGAGTGGAGCCTTTAAATGCAGCCGAAAACTACAAGTGATTCTGCCGCGCTCGTCTTGGGCTGAACGTTTGTGATATGGAATATAAATCACACGCAGTGCCTCGAAGAGTCACTGACGGGCCACTCGCAATAGTAGTCCGCTGGCGCCCCGGACAAGTACATCTCTATGATCAGCCGTCAGGACAATTTCGCCTAGCGGTCCGGTGCGGCCCGCATGTGCGATTGTCACTCCGGTCATACCGTACACGCCGCAGGCATCCGAAGAGAAAACCCAAAGTGCCTGAAGTCGATCCTCGGCGTCCATGGGGCCCCGGCACTTCGATCCAGGATGGGTGCGAACGTGGACCAGTACACCCCCAAACACACCTTTTCCCACGTTGTTGCTCCACTGGTCTGTAACCGGCCCGCCGACTCCGTAAACTTCATCCCCGCCGATCTGGCGCGTTGTCAACCATGTGTAAGGCGTGCCGAAGCCCGGTGAGATTTCGGGAGTTTGCGCGAATTGCACTTCCATGAACCCGGCGATGGCCCGCAAACTGGTGACAACGGGAATTGTGTGGTGACGAATTTCAATGCGATCAAAACGGAACGAGATGCTTCCGTCACCTTTTGCTCCGGCGTTCGTCACGGCCACGATCGTTCCTAAGACTCTTGCTCCCTGCGGAATCTTGTCGTGATTCGGCAGCGGTACGTCCTGCATGATGCGTCCTGTTATTCTGCGCCCCTCGGTTGCGTTCTTCGAAGAGAAACCATGATCCAGTCGCACAGGGAGCACCGTTCCCGCCGGAATTTCCTGTGATTCATAGGCCCTTGCTGGGGCACAAACTTGTGCAAGGGTCTGCGCGCCGATTGGACCGCTACCCATACCCTCCATCAACACAAGAGCTCCGAAGAAGAGGCCGCGCGTCGCGAGTAGCAGCTTCGGTATTGCCATTCCAGACTCCCGGCAGTGGGCTTGGGAAGATCGCGCTGGTACTTCCCAGCACTTCCAAAAGTTTCCGCCCCTGAGGCCTGTAAGACAAGATCCCGTGAGGATCGGGTCCGTGGACTAGCGAATTCACTCCAATTTCGCGTTCACCGCAAGCGGTGATTTTGCCTAGTCCGAAGAGCCTGGTTGCAAAAGCGCCGGCTCCGCGAGCAAGCTGATAAGCATGCCGGAACTGCCGGATATTACTGCTTACATCTTTGCACTCGAATCACGGATCGTCGCGCAGCCAGTCGATCGAGTGCGGCTGGCGAGCCCCTTTCTGTTGCGAACCGCGCAACCCCCAATTGCCTCCGTGGAGGGCCAGGTCGTGCGCGAGCTGAGGCGAATCGGCAAACGAATCGCGATTGGAGTAGAAGGCGACCTCTGGCTGGTGCTCCACTTGATGATTGCCGGCCGGTTGCACTGGCGGCCGCCAGGGGCAAAGCTGGCGGGGCGGCAGAGCCTGGCAGCGTTCGATTTCCCGAGTGGCTCGCTGTTGCTGACAGAGGCCGGCACAAAACGCCGCGCATCGTTGCATGTGCTGGCGGGCGAGGAGGGCTTGCGTTCGGTCGACCAGGGAGGAATCGAGATCTTCACGAGCGACCTGAACTCCTTTCGAGAAGCACTTACTGCCGAGAACCGCACGCTCAAGAGAGCGCTTACTGATCCGCGCCTACTCAGTGGCATCGGCAACGCTTATTCGGACGAAATTCTGCACTCGGCACAACTGTCGCCTGTCAAGCTCACGCACAAGCTGGAGCCACAGGAGTGGGAAAGACTTTACGTGGCGACGCGGCAGACCCTTGGATACTGGGTCGAGCGGCTGCGCGCAGAAGCCGAAACTGGCTTTCCCGAAAAGGTGACCGCATTCCGCAAGGGAATGGCGGTTCACGGACGCTATGGAGCGCCTTGCCCGAGGTGTGGAGAAAAGATTCAGCGGATCCGTTACGCGGACAACGAAACGAACTATTGTGCGCGATGCCAAACGGGAGGAAAAGTTCTTGCGGATCGCGGATTGTCCCGGCTGCTGGGGTCAGACTGGCCGCGCACGCTGGAAGAACTCGAGGCTCTCAAGCTCCGCTAGAGGTGAAAGCCGAATCACCATAGTTACCAATTTGTCCCTTCGGGGTCGCGAGATACAGACGGAAAACGGCGCCGCGCGCAATGGGCTCCGGGGTGAAATAACGGCCCTGCCTCAGGAAAATGGCAGGAAAATGCAGTGCCGTACGTCACCAAACAAACGGCCGTCCAAGGCGCCCCCTTCCCCCTAGCTTTCCCGCCCCATGGTGCTATACTCCGGCCAGAAGACACCTACCTGCGTTTGCAGAGCAGGTACCGGGGACCGGTTCCGACGGGAGGTTGCTATGGAACTAATGGAATCTGTGTTTACGGGACCAATGCTGTATCTGCTGGTTGTCTGGGGGCTCGTTACCGCGATCTTCCTCGCTCTGGTCGCGTGGCGGAGCGTGCTCTCCAGCCATGAAGACGATCAAATCTTTCTTGATGCTGCCGAAGAACACATGGCCAGGCAGCAGCGCGAGTTGATCACCAAGATCAACAGGCTCTCGCGGCCGCTTCTGGCCAGCGGGATAACCGCGGGAGTACTGCTGCTGGTGATTGCCGGAATGGTTGTGTATCAAGGATTGAAAAACTTCTGACCCTGGTCGCGAGCAGACTACTCGGCCGTCCGCTGGTTACGGTTTAGCGGGCGTTGGTTGTACGGGCTGGGGAGGGGCGCTCGCTGGTGCGACCGGCTGAGAAGCCTGCACGAGTGAGGTGTGGTTATGCACGATGAGCCAGTCGTCGCCATGTTTTTCGAGTATTAGCGTCGTTTGACCTTCCGCGGCGCTCGGCGACCCATCCACCACAGCGCTGAAATCCCACTGATAGCAAGCCCAAGCAAACGCGCCTGAAGGCGCGATGCGAATAAGAGTATTGCTGCGATCCATTCGGACCTGCTGCATGCGCGCGCCTTGCACCTGGTAGGCCGCCAGATAATTGGTCCAACCAACCGTCGGCGGTGTCCAGGTCCCAGCCACCACCGAAACGTCATCGGCCATGGTCTTGTGCAACTTCTCGATATCGCCGAGCTGCCAGGCTCCCAGCATCTGTCCAATGACGTAGTCAATCCTTTGCTCGTCAGGTACCGAGGAAATCACGCTGGCAGACGGCGGGGGCGGAGTATCGTCTTTCTTCTTTTTCTTTTGGGCCGCGGCGAGACTGGCGGTTGCCAGGCTCAACGCCAAAAGAAGAATAGCCCCCATAAATCGCTTGATCCATTTCCCACTGTACCCTGTGCTTTGCTTGCTGTTCATACTCGATGCACTCCTGCGGAATTTTCCGCGCCCGGACTCTTTGTAAGAGATGGGGAGCGAGAACTGCTATGCCGTGCAAGACAGGTTCGAGGATAGCGCAGTGCGGGCGATTGCGCCGGGCTGTGTGTGTTATTCATACACTGTCGCACGCGCATGATCAAAAACACGCACCGATTGTGACGTCCAGGATCCTAACGGAATCGGCCTGAATGATTCAGAAGTTGAGATCCTTCAGCGATCTCCGGATTTGGGAGTCCGGTAGACTCCACCGGAGTCCTGACACCGGACCTCGTCGGATCGCTTCAGGATGAAAATGTCTCCCAAAACATGGACAAGAGAGAAATCCTGGTTAATCTGTTATGGAAGCGCTGAGCAGGTTCACGAAAAGGCGATAGGCGCCGGGCACGCCTTCCGGCAATTCACGGAAAAACGCCAGGCCGGTGTAGATATAGGTCCCCTTGCCGTACTTCGTGTAAACAAGCGCACCATTGAGATCCTTTTCGCCGGGATCGTTCATGGCCAGGGGCGCGGTGTAGCGCGAATCGAAATCGCTCCAGAAATACAGGCCGCGTTCCTGCACCCAGTTCTGGAAATCGGCTTGAGTGATTTTGTTGGGCCGGTTGAGCAGAGGATCGTCGGGCCTCAGGAATTTCACCGGGGAAGTTTCGTCGGTGATGCGCGGCGTGGGGGAGCCGATCTTCGCGTGATAAGGCGCAGGCTGCAGCTTGTCCCAGACGAAGTCGCGGTTGTATTGCACGGCGAGCGTTCCGCCGTTGGAAACGTAGTCCAGAAGGCGCTTGTTGGCTTCGGCGAGTTCGGGGCGGAGTTCGTAGGCGCGCACGCCCACCACAATCGCGTTGTATTTCGAGAGATCACCGAACGCCAGCGCGGGCGTATCCAGCATTTCCACGGCGATGCCCAGGCGCTTTAGTGCGTCCGGAATTGGTTCGCCTTCCGCGGAGATGTAGCCCACGTGCAGATTGGCGGGAACGGAGATATCGAACGCGTGGACGATGGTTTGCGCGGGCTCGCTCCATAAAATCGTGGGCATGGAGGGAAGCGGTTCGAGCGTTGTGGTGAACTTCTCATCGCCGCGCTTGGCGTAGGCGGTGATGGTGAAATTCCCGGCTTCCAGTTTTGCCGGCGGCGTCACGGTGAGCTTGGCGTATTGATCGCCGACGCCTGCGAATTCCACTTCGACAGGCGCGCTAGCCGTCAAGCCGTCCGGCACTTCGAGGCCCACGGAGACTTTTGCCGGTCTCGTGGAATAGGAGTGCACGCGGAGAAAAACGTCGAACGGCTTGTGCAGCCCTTTCAGCACCTCGACGGCTTGCGTGGGTTCCACGGAAAGGGTGTAGGCGGGGACAATGCGAAGAGGCACCTTCTGCACTGTTGTGGAAGTGGCCGCGACGTGAACGATAGGCGTGCGCGCCAAGAAAGTGTAACCACCAATCGAGACGGGTTCGCGCAATTCGACGAGAGGTTTTGGATCGGCTAGGAGCTGGTCGATTATTCTTTGATTTTTCGGGAGGCTGCCTGCCACGACAGTTATTTGGTGATTGCCAGAGGAGGTCTCTTTCTTACTTGGCGGCGTCCAGCCTTCCGGAAGATCCAACTTTGGTTCGTCGAAAGAGCACGCGGCTTCGGGGCGGCAGCGCACGTCATAATTCACGGTGAAGGACTCTCCCTCGACCAATTCGCTCCTGTCGGAAACCGCGTTGATATCCATACCCGCCGCCAATTCCAAAGCTCTCTCCATGCGCAGACCATGTTCAGAATCATCTACGAGGGAGCTGCCAGACTTGATGCCGTCAGGACCGATGCTGATACCGCGAGAGCAGGTATGCTTCTGTTCAGCCGCAGCCTTAGCAAGGTACTGGATGGCGCCCTGCACGTTGAGGGCAAGGGCCTCACGACGAGCTGCGAGGAGTGACGCGTCTATTTCGTTAGCTGCGGAACAATTTTCCTCGACAAGCGACTGCGAAAGAATTTTTTGGTCGAAGGGTTTTCCGTCTTCGCGTTTCAGTGCAATGGGACGGTGCAAGAAGGGAGAATTCAAGAATCCAGCGATGCCTTGAGTGCGATGGCTCACAAAGGCGTCCAAGCCAATCTGACGCCATGTCTTCCCATAGAGTGGAGAGATATCGTCGAGCGGCAGAAAATACCCTTGAGGCTTGTCCGACCCGCGGTCGAGATCCAGAATGACGGGCTGATCCGGATGGAGATTCCAGGTGTTTAGAGCTTCCTTAGACAGATCCGGGTAGGCATTTGGATCGGCGGCAAGTTTGACGGCTTGCGGGGTCCAGAGGCCGGAAGTCTGGTGGTGTCCGTGGCCGGAGTGGACGCCTCCCCAGCCATTGATGACGATGTTGGGGCGGAATGCTCGGATAACGCGGACCATATCTTCAAGGACCTGGTCGCCCCAGACCTTCATGGTTTCTTCGGGGGTTTTGGAGTAGCCAAAATCGCGAGCGCGGGTGAAGTAGAGCTTCACACCATAGCCGCGCGTGGCGGCAAGGAGTTCCTGCGTGCGGATCAAGCCCAGTTGCGGGGCCTGTTCAGGGCCGAGGGCGTTTTGGCCGCCTTCGCCGCGCGTGAGCGTGAGAAGAGCCACATCGGCATGCAGGCCGCGCGCGAGGTAGGTGAGGACCGCGGCACTTTCATCATCGGGATGCGCGGTGATGTAGAGGATGCGCGTGGTCACGCGGGCGCTGTCGATCGCCTCGATGGTCTCGGCGAGACCGGGGCCAGTGCCCGGCGCGGACGGAAATTGCGCAGTTGCCTGCTGAACAACGGCAAGGATCGCAAAAGCTAAGCTCGCTGCAGCGCGAAATGGTTTCACGAAACCTCCGAGTGGTTGATAGTTTACGACAAGCCTTCAGGGGCGCTTCGCGCCCTGGGCTGAAGCCCAGGGTCTACCGAGCCCAAGTCCCTGCATGCCTTTTCGGCACGACTGGAGTCGTGCCCTCCCAAAGGCTAGCCAGGAGACAGATCAGGGCCGCCGGTCGCTCGCTGGCGCGAAGGGCCATTGTCGCATTTCGCGGGTCCAAACCAGAAACGCAATCAGCCCCAGGGCAATTTCCAGCAGGCCCCACTTACGCACCGGCCCGGTTTGCCAGAACAGCCAGGCCCAGGCCAGCATGGTCAGCACTGCGGGAACCGGGTAGAGCCACATTTTGAAGGGCAACTTCTGAGAGGGCCAGCGTTTGTGGAGCAACATCACGCCCACAGCCTGGCCGATGAACTGCACCAGCAGGCGCATCGCGAGAATCGCGGCAATCGCGGTCTTCAACCTCAGCGTGAGGCTGAAAGTGAACGCCAGGCCGCCGAGGAAGAGCAAGGAAATGTGCGGAAAATGTTTGGTCGGGTGCACGCGAGAAAACACTGGGAGAAAATTGCCGTCAAGGGCCGCAGAATAGGGGACGCGTGAATAGCCAAGCAATACCGAAAACACGCTGGCCATTGCGATCCACAGAACCATCCCGGTTACCACGCGCGCGGCGCCATAGCCATAGAGGCGTTCTACGAAAAGGCTCGCCAAGAACGGGGAATTTTGCGCTTCTCGCCAGGGCACTACGCCCAGAATGCTGGTCTGCATCGCCAGGTACAAGATCGTGATTCCGAGGATCGAAAGAAAAATTCCGCGCGGAATGTTTTTTTCCGGCTCGCGAATCTCGGCGCCCAAGTGGCAGATGTTGTAGTAGCCCCAGTAGCTGTAAACCGTGTTGACCATGGCCGCGCCCAGTCCCGCGAACCACAGGGAGGAAAGTTGAAACGCGCCTGGCGGAAAATCGAAAGCGACCCTCGGATCGAAATGCCGCACGCCTCCCCAGATGAGCCAGAGCATGGTGCCCACCACACCGCTCCACAACAACACGGAAATCTTGCCAACCGTGGTGATGCGCCGGTACAACAGAATCACCAGGAGAATTACCAGCCCGCCAGAGAGAGCTTTCGCCTGCCACCAGTTGAAGGGATAGATGTATTTGGCGTAGTCGGAAAAGCCGATCGCCGCGGAGGCCACGGAAAGCGGCGCCTGGATCAGCGTCTGCCACACAAACAAGAATGACATCAGCCGACCCCATTTGCCGGGCCCGTAGGCTTCGCGCAAGAAGACGTAGGTGCCGCCGGCCTTGGGCATGGCAGCTCCGAGTTCCGACCAAACGAATCCATCCAGTGTGGCTAGGAGAGCGCCCGCCAACCACGCGATCAGCGCTTGCGGTCCACCCATAGTCTTGATCACCAGGGAACTAACCACGAACGGCCCGATGCCCACGATCTCGATCATGTTGAGGGCGACGGCTTCCTTCAAACCCAGGCCGCGCTCCAATTGGGGTTGAGGTTCGGAAGAGCTTAAGTGTTGATCGGGATTTCCCATGCGCTGGGAGAATAACAAAAGGTCGTACCACGCTCCTAATACGTCCTGCTTGGCAAGATATCCGAAAGGGAACACCGTGCCTTGACGGAGGTGGTCATGCCCACGTTTTTCCAGGAGCCTTTTCGTTTTGCGTCTCTGGCCGAACAGCTTAAACTCATCAGACGGAAGGCCTGAAGCGCACACGGCCTTCTCTCCGAGGCCATGGTACGCGTTCTCCGGTCGCTTCTCGCTCTCTTCGTGCTCCTCCTCGCTCCTTGGCGCGCACTTCCGGAGCCTCGCGGAAAGTTATCTCTGCCTCCAAACACTTCCGTCATTCTCGACCACATATACTCTGGCCGGCGCGACCTGGCCATCGCCGAGGCACGTCAACTTCAGCGAGAGGCTCCGGACGATCCGCTAGGCTATTTATTGGAAGCGGAAGCCGAATGGTGGAGGATTTGGTGTACCTCGGCCGAATTCAAATACGGCATGACCATGGCGCACCATCGCGATAGGGTCCCCGCCGATCAGCACTACCTGGACCTCACCTTAAAAGCCCACTCGCTCGCTGAGACCAGTCTTCACCAGCACGAATCCGCGGAAATGCACCTGTATTCCGCGATGGCTGACGCCCTCGCCGCACGGTTGTTCAGTTTGCGCGGGGAGTACCGCGCTACTGCCCACGCCGGCGTTCGCGCGCGCCAAAATTTTCTGACAGCCGTGACCTCAGATCCCTCCTTGGGCGATGCCTACACTGGCTTGGGTCTGTACAACTATTACGTCGATACGCTCTCGACCGTAGCAAGGGTGCTGCGGTTTTTCATGGGCCTACCTGGAGGAAGCAAGGAAGAAGGCCTTCGCCAGTTGCAGCGCGCAATCCGGGAGGGGCAACTCAGCCCGCCCCTGGCGCGCTTTTATCTAGCCATCAATCTTCTAAATTACGACCAGAAGTATGAGGAAGCGCTCCAGGTAATCTGCCCCCTGGCCGACAAGTATCCAGAGAATCCGGTGTTCCAATTGGTACGCGGCGATCTCTACGCCAAGCTGGGGCGCAAACAGCTCGCCGAAACTTGTTATCGTGCGGCTGGGACGGCAGCGGCCCAGATGCCGGAGGAGGAGTGCCGGACAAAAATCGGGCAATTAGTTCGCCAGTCCCTTGCGGCACTTAACTTGAACTAGCCCTTCCCCTAATCTTTGGGCGATTCCTTCTGCCCGCTGGCCGGTTGCGCGAAACTTTGCGGGAAACCCCGCATGCGCGATAATATGGAGTAGGTTTGGGGCGCCTGCGCCTGGGGTATTCCGCACGCTGCGGGTCAACGCGCGCTCGATTCCTTGCATCTCAACCCAAGATCAGAAGCGCCGTTGTCCTCTCTTAAGAAATCCGCGGACGGGAGAGGCGCATTGCACCTGTGGAACGGTGAAGGAGAATTCATGAAGCGGTCCTGGACAGCCCTGGCTGTCTCCCTTTTCGCACTCGGCCTGCTCGCCGGCTGCAACGATTACAACACATCCATTCAGTACCCCACGGGAGCGTCGATCACGAGCATCTCGCCGTCGGGGTTACCGGCGGGACCTCCCCCCAGTTCGGCGACGAATTGCCCGAACACACCGACAGGGCAGACCAATCCGTGCTTCCCCCTTTATGTTCTAGGGAATTCCGCCAACGGATTTCAAAGCAACACCGTCGTACAGTGGAATGGACAGAATCTGCCGGCATGCACGAATACTTCTGCATCTCACGGATGCAGCACGTACGTCGATGCCGCGGATATGACAGCGCAGATTCCCTACAGCCTGATCGCAAAGCCGGGCACCGCTGCCGTAACTACCTACACGCCGCAATCGGGTACGGGAATGAACGGCCTTTCCAACGCCATCACCTTCTACATTTACGGCCCGCCCAATCCTGTCCCGACTCTTTCCGCGGTTAACCCCAACTCCGCGGCCGTTTGCCCCAGCAAATGCGCCAACGTGTCGATCACGCTGACGGGCAGCAATTTTCTGCCGACGTCGCAGAATGGCGGCTCCAGCGTCACCTATACAGGCATCGCAACGGGCAACGTGGAGACCGCGATCACCGTGAACAGCATCTCTTCCACTTCGATCAAAGCGGCGATTCCCAACTCCTATCTCAACTGCCCGGATAACGCGAAAATCAACGTCATTAATCCTCCCAGCGCGATCTGCCTGGTGAATTGCCCTAATCTCGGCGGCGGAGACACCAATGTCCCGCTGTCGAATTTCCAGATCACCGGCGCGGGCGCGTCCACCTGTGCCGCGCCGAATCCGGCAGCTGCGGCTCTGGCCGTGGCGGAGGAAGCACCGGCCGTCAGCCAGGACGGGCGATATGTTGCCTTTGCGTCCACGCAAGGCGGTAAGTCGCAAATCTTGTTGAGAGACACCTGCTTGGGCGCGGCGAAGGACTGTACTGCCTCCACACAGACGGTCTCGGTCGCTGCAGATGACGCGGCCGGCAATGGTGACAGCCACAATGCCGTCATGACGTCGGACGGGCGGTACGTGGCGTTCAGTTCGGCTGCTACCAATCTAGTGGAAAATGCGCCGTCTGGCCGGCAAGTCTATTTGCGCGATACCTGTATCAGTGCGCCTGCTTCGTGCAAGCCGAATACGATACTCGCCTCGACGGATGAGGAGGGAAAGCTCGGCGGAACCGAAGCCATTCTTCCTTCCATCAGTACCTCAGGACGCTTTGTCGCGTTCCTCGCTGTGACCCCAAGCCACACGGCCGCTCCCGCGAATGCCGCACATGCGAATGTCGTGGCTTCGCCGAACAGCGGACTGCGCCAGGTCTTCGTGCGCGATACCTGCCTTGGCGCCGCCAATTGCACGCCCAAGACCACGCGGATCTCACTTCAACCCGGCGACGGTCCGGCCGATTCTTCGAAGCCCGCTGGACCGGCGCTCGCGGGCCTGGCGAAGCAGATTGCACTCTCGGGCGAAAAGAGCTCCACAGTCTTTACACCGACCGTTCCGATCGACGACCGCGTCTTTCTGGCCATCCCGAACGAAACCAAGTAGGACACATGAAATAAGACAGGGGGGCTCTTTATTGGAAGCCCCCTTTTGCCTTTCAGAGCGGACTTCTCAGCCATGGGGTGTTGCATGATATCTCGGTTGAGATCCTTCAGCGATCCTCCTCGGATCGCTTCAGGATGACAGCGTGTTGCTGCGTTTGAACAACTTGGAAAATTATACGCACGAGCAGTTTGGGCTAGTTGAAACGGACCTTGATGTCCGGGCGTTTATCCAGGTGCACTGAGTCAATGAAACGCACCTGGCGCTCGTCCAGTGTCAGAATCATGGATGAAGTGCGCACGCCTTCGCCGAAGAAGCGCACCCCCTTCAAAAGATTTCCATCCGTCACGCCGGTACATGCAAAAATGATTTTCTTGCCGGGCGCCAGGTCAGCGGTGTCATAAATTCGCTTGGGATCTTTCACGCCCATCTTTTCCAGCCGATCCGCGTGCTCCGGTTTGCTCACCACCAGCCGCGCCAGGATTTGCCCGTTCAGGCAGCGCAAGGCGGCCGCCGTAAGCACGCCTTCAGGAGCGCCGCCGGTTCCCATCACCATGTGCACGCCTGTTCCGATGACGGCGGCGGAAATGCCAGCGGATAAGTCGCCGTCGCCAATCAACCGGATACGCGCGCCAACGGCACGAATGTCGTTAATCAACTTTTCGTGCCGCGGGCGGTCCAGGACCATCACGACGAGGTCCTCCACGTCGCGGTCCAGGCGCTTGGCGACCGACTTGAGATTGTCCGCGGCGGGGGCGTCGAGTTCGACTGCGCCCTTGCAGGAAGGCCCCACGACAATTTTTTCCATGTAGAGATCGGGAGCATGCAGCAAGCCGCCCTTTTCGCTGGCGGCCAGGACGGCGATGGAGTTTGGTGCACCGGTGGCGCAGAGGTTGGTGCCTTCGAGCGGGTCGACGGCGATATCGACGATCGGGAAGAGCGCCTTGGGTGCGCGAGTGGAGAGGCCGACTTTTTCGCCGATGTACAGCATGGGAGCTTCATCGCGCTCGCCCTCGCCGATGACGATGGTGCCGTCCATCTCAACTTCATCCATGGTTTTGCGCATGGCTTCGACGGCAACTTCATCGGCTTTGTGACGATCGCCGAAACCCATGGTGCGAGCGGCCGCGATGGCCGCATTTTCCACAACGCGCAGAAAATCCAGGCTAAGATGTTCTTCCATACTGGGGTGCCCTCCGAGGAGGCTAATATTAGGTCAAACCCCAGCTTATAGTCGAGTGCGGCTTGGGGAGAGATGGAGCGAAGCAGTTAGCGGTGTTGGCCGCGCTGAAGAATTCGGGAAGCGCTCAGGGACGCGATTCGGGGCCGCTGATAGGCTGAATCACGCCGTTGATCAGACTCGGATCGGTGAATTCCGTTTGCTGGCCGGCCAGTTTTCCGGCTACGGGCAGCAGGCGCGCGGAAAGAGGTTTGTTCCACTTCACGGAAAGAGTCGCGACATCGCCGATGATGCGCGCCAGTTGCTCCACCGTGATGTTCCCGGGCAAGGGCACCGTGTCGAGGCCCGTGCCGCACACCGCCGAGTAGCTCACCAGCGCATCGAGCGAGACGAGCCCTGCGTTCCAGCGTTCGGCCAGAGTGGGGTCTTCTAGGACGGGCAGCATCAATCCGGAGTAGCCTGTTTTGCGCAAGCCGATTTCCTTCATGGCCGAGGTGATTACGCCCACTGCGGTCAGCGTGCCGCTCGCGCCGAAGGGCTGCTTCGAAAGGTTTTCAATTGCCGAACCGATGGAGGCGTTCTTTGACGGCGCGGGGGAAAGATCCAGCCCCAGATAGGTCCATCCGCGTTCGCTGTCCACGCGTAGAGCCAGATTTTCCACGTTAGAGGCTTGTTGGAAAAAAAGGTCGATGAGGCGGCGCTTGGCGGTGGCAAGATCCGGAGCATCGCGAACTGCTCCGGCCACGCTGTCCGCCGATTCCAGGCCAACGGCAAACTGGTGTCCCAAACCCGTCAGGTAGGCCGCCGGAAAGAACGGCGAAGCTTGTGGCACGCTGGCGAGCGCGGCGAAATGGAAATTGCCTTCGCTATGAAGCGTGCTGTCCGAAAGTTTCTTCATGACGCGCGCGGCGGCGCGCACCGCAAGCCAGTTCACTCCCGCATCGTTGGTGACGTACACCGCACCATAGAGCGATTTCGTGTTCTTCAGCACGTCCGCGAGCAGATCCGCCTGCGCGTCGCCGTCCTGGCCGGCGAGGTAGGCAGGGCCAATGGAAACGACTACGTGCTGCATCTGCGCCAGACCGTCGAGGTTCTTGAAGAATTGCAGCGCTTCATCCCGCGAAAGCCCTTGCGTGTATTCCGGGAAGGGCTGCGTGGCGATGCGCAGCGTCTGTACCGTGAAGCCACGCGATTCAAACGTGGTCTGGGCGATTTTCAGGAATTTCACGGTTTCCGAAATCTGAAGCTGGTAGCTGCCACGCTCCAGGCGCACGAACGCCGTGATGCACCGGATTTTCGTTTTAGGACTTTCCGGCGGCTTATTTTGGGCGGCGCAGGCGGCGAAAGCGAACAGAGACAGGAAAAGTGTGCTGTGCAGATATTTCAAAAATGAGCGGTATTTCATGGTCCTCACACAAATGCGGAGATTCCGGTGATTTTCTCGCCGATGACCAGCTTGTGGATGTCGTTGGTGCCTTCGTAGGTGTACACGCTCTCCAGATTGTTCATGTGGCGCATGATGCAGTAATCATCGACAATGCCGTTTGCGCCCAGAATGTCGCGCGCCATCCGGGCCGTTTCCCGCGCGATGCCCACATTGTTCATCTTCAGCATGGAAATGTGACTGGGGTCGGCCTTGCTCTGATCCTTCCGCCGCCCGACGTGCAGCGCGAGCAGTTGGGCTTTCACGATTTCCGTGATCATCCACGCCAGTTTTTCCTGAACCAGTTGGTGGGAAGCGATGGGCTTGTTCGCAAATTGCTTGCGCGTCTTCGCGTATTGCAGCGCGGTGTCGTAGCAGGCCATGGCCGCGCCGATGGCTCCCCATCCGATACCATAGCGCGCCTGATTCAGGCAGCTCAACGGCCCGCGCAAGCCAGTCACGCTGGGCAGAATATTTTCCTCGGGAATTTCGCAATCACTGAAAGCCAGGCCGGAAGTCACCGAAGCGCGCAGCGACCACTTCCCGTGCACGTCCCAAGTCTTGAATCCGGGCGTCCCTTTTTCCACGAGGAAGCCGCGAACCTTTTCATCTTCGCCCTTGGCCCAAACCACGGCCACGTCTGCCACTGAGCCGTTCGTGATCCACATTTTTTCGCCGTTCAGGACGTACTTGTTTCCCCTCTTCACCGCGCGCGTCAGCATTCCGCCGGGATTGGAGCCGAATTGCGGCTCGGTCAACCCAAAACAGCCGATCGCCTTGCCCGATTGCAGTTGCGGCAGCCACTTCTGTTTTTGTGCGTCGCTGCCAAAGCTGTGAATCGGATACATGACCAGCGCGCCCTGCACGGAAACGAAGCTGCGCAAACCCGAGTCGCCGCGCTCCAGCTCCTGCATCATCAGCCCGTAAGCGACATTGGACATTCCGGCGCAGCCGTAACCCTGCAGGTTGGCCCCGAAAAAACCCAGCTCGCCGAGTTGAGGCAGCAGGTGCATTGGAAAGGTGGCTTCGCGGCAGTGTTTTTCGATGATCGGCAGAATTTCGTTGTCCACAAACTGCCGGGCCGTCTGGCGCACGAGTTTCTCTTCGTCATTCAGTTGGGAGTCGAAATCGATGAAGTCCACACCAGCAAATGAGGGCATGCAAGCTTCCTTCGTGGCGCAAGGTCGAACGACGACAGCAGTGTAGCAAGCCGCGCGGGGTGGTAGCCAGCGGCCTTACGTGTGGGTAGTGGATCGGCTTCCGATCATCTGACCGGCCGCGAGCGCCAACCGTTGACGAACGGAGACACGATAGGAGCTGCCCGCCGCATTTGCAGAAGAACGATCTCAGTTGAAATTTTCGACAAGCGGGTAGCTATTTCTTCAGTTGTGACGACCAGTTCAAGAGGATATCAATGGGGCGAACGTCTTTCTGCTCTGCGTTCGCGTTGATTAGAAAGCGTTGCCCATCCGAGGAGACATCGTAGGTGAAAAACTCTTCCGCAGTGAGTGGCTCATGAGCGCGCGATTCAAACAGGGCCACGGGTGCGCCGAATTCGAATGTCGGACCTGCTTTCAGCGGGACGGCCATTAGCTTTCGCTCACGCGAAAGGAAGAACAGTTCTTTTCCGTCTCGCCGCCATCGCGGTTGTTGGCCGCCCCCTGTCGAGATCTGATATTTGCCTCCGGGTCCTGGGAACGGAGCAACGTAAACCTGCCACGTACCCGACTCGTTTGAGGAATAAGCCACCCAATGGCCATCAGGTGAAAACTGTCCTTCGACATCGGCAGAAGTACCCGGCAAGAGGCGGTAAGGCTTTCGGTCTCCATTCATGGGCAACACCCAGAGGTGCAGTGTATCGCCTTCCTGCAGATCGGTGTACAGCAAGAAGCGTCCATCCGAGGACCAGTCACTGGGCGCGGAGGCGAAAGAGAGGTCTACTCCTATAGGCAGGGTGGGGGATTCCTCGATTTCCGATCCGTTGGAAGCCTTTAGGTAAAAGCCATTTTTCCCACCTCGATCGGAGAGCCACAAAATGCGGCTTCCATCATGCGACCACAGCGGAGTCTCGTCCTGGCTGGGGTCAAAAGTGAAGCGATAGGGCACCTGATGAGTCGTATCGATGAGCCAGATATCCGTATTGGACGACTGAGGGTCATCAATATCCATTGCAACTCTCTTTCCGTCGGGAGAAACACGCGGATTGGCATAGCGTGCTGGAGTGCCGAGAGTGCTCACTTGTTTCCCCTCGCGGTCAAACCAAGCCAGTTGTGAAAACGTGGCGCCCGAGCCGCTCTGAAATACCAGTGTTCCGTTCTCCGAAACGGAGAAGAGTGCTCGCGCGACCGAACTTAGGTATTCAACTTGATTCGCCACAGCGAAGGCTTCTCCTCTTAGTAGTAATCGATCGGCATCGAAGCGTTGCGCCATAAGGGATCCATTCCGCAAGAACAGAAGATAGCCGGGAGCGAGATAGGCGGCATTGGAGTTGGAGGTCACCAACCGCAGATGTTCTTTGGAATCGAGAGTCGCAAGGTAAATGGCGCTGGCCTCGCTCCGCAGGTCTGCTCCGAAATCGACAGATGTGTATAGAAAATGTCTTCCGTCAGGAAGGAAAACCGGCCACCTTGAACTCAAGGTAGTGGCAACTTTCTGCTCGAAGCCATTTACTAATGTGACAGCTCCCCCCGCAGCGGAAACACGGTACAGGGCAACTCCGGAATCCCGGGCAAACACCATTACCCCGTCGCGGTTCCAGGTGCCCCCGCGGCCAATCGGTGCGTCGCAGAGCACTTGTACCGGGCCACCGACTGCCGCAATCTTTTTCAGCTTGCCATCCGCAAAGAACGCGATGAACTTATCGTCCGGGGACCAATAAGGATAGGACGCACCCTCGGTATTCTCCAGCGGGCGCGCGTCAGATGTTCCGATCTCATGCACCCACAGCGTGATGCCGCCCTGCTTGGATCTCGGAGCGATAAAGGCCAAGATCTGGCCGTTGTGAGAGAGCGCCACATCTCGAACGGCCACGGACAATGGAACCGAAAAGTGCATCGCACGTGTGCGAGAAAGCATTCGGAAGGTGATACCGCCGGCGACTAGTCCCACGATAAGCGAGACACCGATTGCTGCGGCCCAGCCCAAGCGAAACTTGGCACTTCCAATTCCCTTCGGGAATCCTGATTCTAGTGTCGCCGGGACTCGGTGCTTCAGGGCAACGACGCTGACCTGGCCTCCTCCCGAGGTCTTCGTCTGATCAGAATTATCGGGCGGAATGTCAACTTTGACAATTCCCGCTCCGTTTCCTTGCTTCATTTCGGCAATCGTAGCCACAAAGCGATAACCGCGCTTGGGGACCGTAGCGACATAATCTTGCGCTTCAGTTTCTCCTCCCAGCACTCTTCTCAGGAGAGAAATATTTTGCGCAAGGGTGTCCTCCCCGACAAATGTATCCGGCCAGAGACGTCGCATGAACTCGTCCTTTGTGACCAGATGGCCGGAATTCTCCACCAATAAGACCAACGTATCAAAGACTTTCGGCGGTACGGCAATCGGCTCCCCGTTGCGCAGGAGCCGTCGTTCGTCCACTTCCAGATGGAATTCCCCGAATATGTAGGAGCGTTTCATCGCAGATCCCTAAGGGGTGTTAGGGCTTTGATGAGGATTCTATCAGAAATAAGTCAGCCCGGCTTCAAGACATCGGAGCTCGCGATCGGGCAGATTCGCTCGGTGGAATGCAGGTTTGAGAAAGATCAAGCGAAGCCTCGGACTCGGACCATTGCTCGGAATCCTGATTCTGGGCTTGCTCCTTGGAATTGTTATGGGAGCGATCGTCGCCGGCCGCTTGCGTTTTTTTCTGCCTCATCCGTGAGAGGGGACCATGAGTCTCAGTACACTGAAATGCATTACTACCAGAGTAGGGTTATTCGCAGTGCTGGCAATGCCGGTTCAACTGGCGGCGCAGCAGCCTCGCTACAAGCTTATCGACCTGGGCACGCTGGGTGGCCCGCACAGCTACGGTTCAATTAATGGTGATGGTTCCCAGCTACTGAACAACTCTGGAATCGTTGCCTCATATGCCGATACCGCTTTCCCGGACCCCAACGCGCCAAATCTTTGTTTTGATCCATCCTGTTCAGTTGCTCATGCCTTTCGCTGGAAGGACGGCGTGATGACTGACCTCGGAGCACTTTATTCGGGGATGAACAGCAGCGCAGGCGGTTCCATCAATTCGCGGGGTTGGGTCACCGGTCAGTCGCTGAACGGACTGATAGATCCGGTCTTGGGCGCGCCGGAGTATCGGGCTGTTCTCTGGAAGGGCAATGAAATCATCGATCTCGGCACGTTGGGGGGACACTCGTTTGTGATCGGCATTCATGTCAATGACAGCGGTCAGGTAGTGGGAATTTCCGACAATGCGGTGCCTGATCCATTCTCTATTTTTGGCATCGGCGTACAGCTCCGCACGTTTCTCTGGCAGGACGGAGCGATTCAAGATATCGGCAGCTTGGGTGGTCCGGACACTACTCCCGGCGCGAGTTGCAGCGGTCAACCTCACGACGTAGTTGTTGGAGCTTCCTACACGAGTTTCACACCAAATGCCTCCACGGGCATTCCCACGATCGATCCGTTTCTCTGGAAGAGCGGGAAAATGATTGATCTCGGTAACCTAGGAGGCACGCTGAGTTTGGGGGCGCAATGCGCGAACCATCGCGGTCAAATCATCGGGCAATCGAATCTGGCGGGGGATGCGATTTCTCATGCGTTCTTTTGGGAGGAGGGCGTCATGACCGACCTGGGAACTTTGGGCGGCGATAATTCGGAGGCCATTTGGCTCAACGATGCAGGCGTTGTCGTTGGCTCTGCGGACCTTCCCGGAAGCCAGCTTCACCACGCAGTTTACTGGTCGAACGGGGAAATACACGATCTCGGAACCGTGCCGGGCGATCCCTGCAGCAAGGGACGCGGCCTGAATGCACGCGGACAGGTCGTGGGCTTGTCATCGGACTGCTTCAGCGCATTGCACGCATTCGTATGGGAAGAAGGCGGTCCTATGTTGGATTTAAACACGTTGATTGCTCCGGGTTCAGGTTGGCAATTAACAAGGGCCATAAACATCAACGACCGAGGAGAGATCCTTGTGGCAGCCGACCCGCTCGGCGTTACTCCTGCCGACGATGACGATCTAGGTCACCTTGTCCTGTTAGTCCCGTGTGATTCCGGCGATGCTGGTTGCGCGGAGAATGCTGCAGGGACAGCCAGTGTAGCGCCGCAGAGTTCAGCGCGGATTACCCAACAGTTTGGCAACAACAACTCCTCTCACGCCCCGCCAGAACGCGACTTCAATGCGCGCACGGTTGGCCCGCCGATACCACTTTCCCGGGGCACTAAGGAACTAGTTTCGTAGAAGAACGCAACCGCTTCAGTAAGGAGAATAAAGATGGAATCCAGAACATTGACGAGCAAGACTGCAAGAGGCACGCTGTTGACACTTTGCGCTTTACTGTTGTTAGTGGGATTGGCTCGTCACGCAGGAGCCACCTTCCCTGGCACGAACGGTCGGATCGCGTTCACGCAAGGCGATCAAAATGGTGTTGCCCCTACAAACATCATTACCGCCAACCCGGACGGATCGGGGCAACAGCAGCTACCGCTCCCGGACGGAATTGGGGTGGAATTCTTCAGCGGAGCGGTCTGGTCGTCGGACGGGAGCAAGCTTCTGATCAGTCACACTTTTCGGCTCGATAGCACAGGTCAGTGCTGTCTGCCGTTCCGGCCTGCCATCGTCAACCCCGACGGGTCGGGCTTCACGCAGCTTACGGTCGCGTACGGTCCAATGGACATGGACTGCGAGACGTGGAGTGTTGACCAGACCCGGCTGCTCTGCGCCTTCGGTGACCAGTATGCAGGTGTTTTTGGCATTCGCGCCACCGACGGCGGCGACCCGGTGCGACTGACGACTAACCCCGACGGCGCGGAAGACCTAGCGACTGATGTTTCGCCCGACGGCACGCGATTTGTGTTCGTGCGCTACAAGCCGGGAGCATCGCCGCAGCACAATCCCGACCGAACCCAGCAAGTCGCGCTGTTCGTGGAGAACCTCGACGGCACCGGCCTTCAGCAGCTCACGCCCTTCGGCCTCGCTTTACCGCACGATTTCTCCTCGGCCAATTGGTCGCCGGACGGGCGCGAGATCCTATCAACGCTGTCAAATGGACGGCTATTCACTGTTCATGCCGATGGCACAGGCCTCACACCCATCCCACTCCAGATAGGAACCGGGAAGTACTTCGCCTTCCAGCCCCACTGGTCGCCCGACGGCACACGGATCATTTTCTGTGCGTTCATCAACAGCGGGGAGGGCATCTACACGGCCAATCCCGACGGCTCCGGCGTCAAGCAAGTCACATTCACGACGAACTCTGCGGCATCCTTTGCCGGGCCCAACTGGGGAACACACGCTGTCACAAATTAGAGGAGGCTCCTCTGCCAGGCCGAATTGATTTTTTTTTGAATGCGGGCAAGCGCCGTCGCGCGGGCGGGTAGCTAGCGGCAGTACTCAAACGTAGCAATTAAATTGGCACGGCCCACGCTCAAATCAGTGGATCAGGGTGCTCTGGCTGGCGACGCATTTCCACTGGCCGTCGCGTTTGATCCAGGTATCCGTGAAACGCGCGCGCCGCGTGTACGGCTTGCCATTGGACGTACCGGTTTCGCGGTAAACGCCGGAGACGATTCCCGTATCTCCATAGACATGCGCCTTCATTCCTTCGTCGTACATGTGGTCGGGCTTTGAGGTTGGGTTGGCCACCGAGCGTAGATATTCGGTTTTGTCCATGAGCGCTCCGTCGTAATCCACGTAGACGAGCGTTTCCTCAAACAGGGAAGCGATTGCTGCCAGGCTCATATTGGCTTCGGCCTGATTCCAGGCGCGCTCAAGCTGGATCAGTTGAGTTTCGTCGTCGGCAGGTCTTGCGTGGCCTTGCACGAAAGCACTTAACCCAAGCGCGAGGAAGGCCAGCAAAAGTATTGAGATTTTGTTCATGAGAGTTTTCCTCCCCAAGTCACGTAAAACACCGAGGCCAAGAAGGCCGCAATCGCTGTTTTCAACGCTTTGGAGGCCTGATTGGGAGAGAGAATACCACTACTCAAATTATGGGCGAGGGGCGTTTCGCGTGATTGCCTGCAATAAGGGACTGGGGCATTGTTCGTTAGCGCTGCCCTGTCCCTTCGTCGTGGTACTGGCCACATCCAATCGATTAACATCAATTTGCTTTTCTCTTTGCCGTTTCGTGGGAGAATGAGGGCGAGAGCGCCCAGCCCCTGGCGCCGGCGCAGTTCCAGAACGATTCGACCAGCCCAACGGACGCCTGGCAGTTCCACCGGTGGCAGAACGCCGCGCGGAGCGGTGTATTGCCCTCGAAAAGCCCAGAAATTTGCAGTCCGAGGTGCATCATGAGTGAAGTTTGGAAACGATGGGAAGGGCAAGTCGCGGACCACAAATATCAACTGCGGCAATTTCTCGGCAGCACCGACCATAGCGCTGTTTTCCTGGCTGAATTCCGCGATCCTGAGCCCCGGCAAGCCGCTGTTAAATTTATTTCCGCCGATCTCGTGAACGCCGAGCGGCAACTCACGGCCTGGACCAAGGCGGCACAATTGAGCCATGCGAACCTGCTGCGCATCTACGGCACTGGCCGCTGCAAGATCGAGGATATGGAGCTTCTGTATGTCGCCATGGAACACGCGGAAGAAAACCTGGCGCAGGTGCTTCCGCAGCGCGCGCTGACGGCGGAAGAAACACGTGACATGCTCAACGCTGTCATCGACGTGCTGGTCTATCTGCACGATCAAAAGCTCACGCACGGCCACATCAAGCCTTCGAACGTCCACGCCATAGGCGAAGTGCTCAAGCTTTCGAGTGACACCATTCTTCCGGCAAGCGAAGTCAGAGAAATGAGCCGCGAACGCAGTGCATACGACGCCCCGGAACTTCCGGCTTCCCCGTACACGCCCGCGGCGGACATGTGGTCCCTCGGCGTCACTCTGGTGGAAGCGCTCACACAGCAGCCGGCAGACCTGCCCTTCGACAAACAAACTGATCCCGTCATTCCGCCTGCGGTCCGTGACGTATTTCGGGAAATAGCGGGCCACACCCTGCGACGCGATCCGAAGCGGCGCTGGACAAGCGCGCAGGTTGCCCAACGACTGAATCCCACAGCCGCCAAAGCTGCTGTTGCCACTGCAAGCGCATCCGCTCCCGAGGCTTCTGCCTCATCGCCTGCGCCCATCCCCCCACCGCCGGTATCGCCATTGCATGTGCCGCTCTCAAAGGAGCCGGCCATTCCGCTGGCAAAACTGTCACCAGCCGCGGCTGCGCGTCCGGCTGTGCCTCGTCCTCCTGTGCCTCGTGCTCCGGCCCGAACGGTGGAGCGCTCGCCGCGGCAGTCCATCGTTCTGCCCAATTATGTGGTGCCGCTCATTGCCGGCGTGCTCGTTCTTGTCGCCATCGTCGCCCTGCCGAAAATTTTGCGCCACCGTGAGGAAGCCGCATCCAAACCGATCGCCTCCGCCGTGTCCCCGAGTGCGGCCAGCGCCCCCGTGGATCGCGCGAGTTCGCCCGCCAGCCGCGTCGAGCAGCCCCCAAAGCATCCGGTGCAAACTCCCGTACGCCCTCCTGCGGCGACGCCAGCAGCGCCTGCTCCCGCCGTCTTGCGAAGCAGTGAAACTGCGCCGGCTCCCACGGCCAGAAATTCCAATTCCTCACCCGAACACGGTCAAGTGCTCGATCAAGTTTTGCCGAAGGCATCCGCCTCGGCGTTGGCCAGCATTCAGGGCACGGTGCGTGTGGGCGTGAAGGTTCACGTCGATGCGGCCGGGAATGTCGCGGAGGCGGCCATCAGCGTTCCCGGGCCCAGCAGATACTTTGCGGATCTCTCGTTGAAAACGGTCCGCGGCTGGGTGTTCAGCCCACCGGAAGCGGATGGCCGAAGCATTCCGAGCGACTGGACGATTCAGTTTTACTTCACGCAGTCCGGCGTGAGAGCCGTGCCGCAACAGGTTGCACCCTAGCGAACACGGCCGAGGCCCTACCAAACCGCGCCCACATTTCCGGTGACAGCAGGTACACTGGAGTAGAGTCCGAAAGGAAAACAGGGCGTGGCGAAATCGGGGTGGAAGCGTTCTACGGGCAGCAAACTGGATCCGAAAATTTTGATATTTGATGTGGACGGCGTGCTGGTGGATGTGCGGGAAACTTATTGGCGCTCCGGGCTGCAAACCGTCCAGGCGCTCACGGGGAAAAAGCCCACCTGGGTTGAGTTTTACGAGTGGAAGCGCAAGCCCGGCAACAACGACGACTGGAACATGGTGTCACGCTGGGCCACGGCGCTGGGCGTGCCGACCAGCTACGAGGAAGCACGCGAGGCATTTGAGCCGTTCTATTGGGGCCGCGATGGCCAGCCAGGAAATGTGTTACGGGAAAAGCTCTTGGTGACCGCGAAACTGATTGAGCGCTGGGCCAGCCGCTTCGAGCTGAACCTCTTCACCGGAAGAACCAAGCAGGAATTTGCGTGGACGTTTGAGAAGTGGCCTGCCGCCCGTTCGTTTCGCACCATAATCACCATGGATGACGCGAAGAAAAAGCCGGACCCGGAGGGTTTGCGCATTATTCTGGCGGGACGCAATCCGAAGAGCGCGCTGTACCTAGGCGACAACATCGATGATGCCCTCGCCGCGAAGGCCGCGCGCGTGCCATTCATGGGCATTCTCTCGAAGAAAGAGTTTGATTACGGCGAACGCGCCAAGCGGTTCCGCGAGTTGGGAGCGCTGACGATCCTGGAGAGCGCCCGCGAATTGGACCGTTGGCTGCTATGAGCGACTGGAGCAACCTGTTGTAACCGCAAAGCAGCCTTTTGTGGCCGACGCGGAATCTTAGGGGTAAAGGTGTCCGGGGTATTCCCGCAGGGGAACCATTTGTTCAACGCAGGGGAATGTCTAGAAGGGTCAGTCCGCGCGGATGATGTGAAGGAAGGCAAAATGATGAAGCAGTTCAGCAAACTATTGATTTTGAGCGGCGCGTGGCTGCTCGGCTCCGGGATGGTCCTGGCGCAGGCGCCGCCGGGTCCTCTGACTCCTCCGCCGACAGATGCTACCGCGGCGAGTGCTCCTCCGCCTGCGGCGCCGAAGAAGCCCGAAGTGCAGCCGCGAAAATCTATTCTGGGAGCATGGAAATTCAACAAGGATGAGAGCGACGACGGGCGGGCGAAATTAAAGCAGTCGCGCGAAGCCGAGAACACCAACCGCGGGAATGGCGGGTACGGCGGACCACGCAGGGGCGGTGGTTGGCCCGGTGGACCCATGGGCGGCCCCGGGTCCGGTGGGCCGCGTGGAGGATACCCGCACGATGGCGACGCATCCGACAGCATGGGTGACCTCGTGAATCCGCCGCGGGAATTCATGTTGTCGCAGAAGTTCGACAACGATCCCGAGGTATTCCTTAAGGACGACCGCGAGCATCGCATCGCCTTTTTCACCGACGGGCGCAAATTGCAGAAGGGGAAAGACGCCAGCTACCAGGAAATTGCGGCGCATTGGGACGGCAACAAATTGGTCACTGATGAAAAGGGAGCGCACGGCGGAAAAATCAGCCGCACTTTCGAGCTTTCTTCCGATGGAAAGCAGCTTATCGAAACGGTGCACCTGAGCGATAGCAAGGGAAATCATCCGGTCAACGTGCAATACGCATACGACGCGACGGATGAAGCGGTTGGCGGCTACGGCGCACGCTGAGTGCCGAGCTTTGCAGCTGCTTTTGACCTTGTGATTATTTGAAGGTGTTTAACGTAATTCGCCGGAGTCGATGCCATTCTTGCGGGCATCGTTTTCCACATCTTCGATCTTGGCTTGCAATTGCTTCTTTTTCTCTTCCAGTTGCTTCACCTGCTCCTCGATCGGAACCATATTGTAAGACTGGTAAGGAACGAGTCCGCCGGAAGGGGTGGCATTTTCCCCCTTGAAATCCTTCAGTTGGACGACGCGCTTGTCGATTGCATCGATTTTGGCCTGGAGTTCCAGAATCTGTTTCCGGTAGTTCTTAATTAGTGATTGGTGAAATTGAGCCGCGATTGTGGGGGTGGACGGTTTTTTGTCACCGGTCTTTCCGGAGGAAGGATCGGCGTCGCCGACAACGGAAACGCCTCCCTTCACGGATCCGATCTCCTCATTGGTCCAGACTTTTTTGGGTTTCTTTTTCTCCGTGGAGGTGCCGGTCTGCGCGTCAGGCGGCGGTGTGGCGGGTTTTGCGCTGCTCGATGATCCGCTGCCAGGATCCTGCGTCTGTGCAAGGCAAGGAACCGCCAACATCCCCAGGACAAGAATGGGAGAGAGAAAACGACCACACATGAAGCCTCCGGACCGGCTGGTACCGTCCCAACCGAAACGAACAAGAAGGCATTCGGCGCCAGACGAACTCTGTGAAACGCCGCGAAACAACTGGCCCGAAGGGCTGCAACGGCACTGGAGCGGTTCTAGTATCTACACTCATTTTAACGGAAGAAGTATCACTGTGTGGGGGGCGCGGCGGGCAATTTGCGCAATTCAGCACGCACCACCTCGACGGCCTCTTTGGGCGGGCCGACTCGTTTGTAGTTGGAGTAGAACGTGCGCTCGTGGATGGAAACCGGCGACAAGAATTTACGACCGTCAAAATCGTATTGTTCGTAAGTAGGTTCCCAAATGCCGGGAACGATTTGATAGCGCTCCTGCATGAAGTGGCTGCCCTTGTAGACCTTGGCGAGGAAGAGTGCGAGAGAGATATCCGAAGTGACGTTGCCCTCGACCTTGGCCAATTCGGAAGACTGCTCGTCGATCCAAATCGTGCCACTCACCTTGGTGAAAATGGTGGTATTGCGCGAGGTGGGCTTGTACTTGGGATTCGGTGTCATGGAGTAGCGGAGCAACGTGCGGTTGTCGCGCATTTCCTTGCCAACAAGGGTGAATCGAAAGGCTTGCAAGGTTGCGTCGATCAGGTCGAAGCGCTCCTTTCTTCTGCGCTCCACCTTGGCATACGCTTCTTTCTGCGCCGTGCCGTCTTGCGCAGCCCAGACCAGAAACTTCTCGAATTTTTCGAGGTCGTTGCGATAGCCCTCTGTGCTGAGAAGCTTGCCTTCGGCCGCGAGCGGAAACTTGTGCACACCTGTTCCTCCCGGGAACAAGAGCCACATCTTCGTGTCGAAAGGATCGCGGTCGCTGCCTGTCTTGCGCCTTTCCATGCGCTGGACGCGCTCGTATTGATCGAGGAGGACTTCGCTCCTTTTTAGATTGGCGACAACACGGTCCAACAGGTCACTCGGCGCAGAGGGGGAAGTACCTACGGGGTGCTGCTGTGCCGTTCCCGACAGAACGAGAAGCAGGAAGCAAAAGGGTAAACGTAGGAGCACCGGGAGCTTCCAACTCCGGGAGACTGCATGCCCACGTTCCATGTAACACGGTGATAATGAGTGCATGTAGGCCTATGGTGGCAAGGCGCTTGAGCCTGTTCCACGAGGAACGGCTCAGGCGTAAATATGCGTCGCCTAGTCCCAGAATTTATGAGAGTACACACGGGCCCGGCGGAAAGCAAAACTAGCCGAGTTTTGTTCACCACGGGATAAACTGGGTGCCAGTTGCAATCGACAATCATGCTAACTGGGGAATTAAAGCAGTGGCCAGGAGGTACATCTGAGAAGTAGGCAGACCACCGCTAGATGGTTGGCTATAATGGACTTGTGGCCAGTCCGCTCCTTCGCCGCACATGCCTCACCGAGATCGGATGGGAGGAAGAGAGGATATGGACAGGTTATTTGCGGAGCCACGGGCATCCTGAGCGAGAAGCAGCACGCTCAAAACCGTTGGAAACTCGCGACGCAGCGGAAACAGGCCCCGCGAACCGCGCGTCTAAGGGGTTAGGGGACGGGGTGGAACTGAAACAAAGCGTGGTGCGGATTCGTCTTACAAGGTGTCGGAGAACAGCATGGGATTGGTGCCCCTAGAGGGGATAACAGCAGGAGCGCCGCTGGCTGGCGCGGCCGGGGAATCCGTTTCGCGGATCGAGCGTTACCGGCGCGGGTGGCGGACGTTCGCGGAGACGCTGAAGTTGGCCGTGGACGCCATCCGTGCGCACAAACTGAGAAGCTTCTTGACCCTTTTAGGAGTGATCCTGGCGGTGACCACGCTGGTGTCCGTGATGAGCGTGATCGCCGGGCTGAATTTTTATGTGGCGGACCGCATCGCTAATCTTGGCGCGAACACGTACTTGGTCCACCGGTTCGGGATCATCACCAGTGAAGATGCCTGGATAAAGGCGCAGAAACGTCCGTTGATCACTATGGATGAGTTCTCGCGGCTGCGTGAGAACATGAAAACGGCTTTGCGCATTGCCGGAGAAGAAGACCAGAACGTCGATGTGCGCTACGAAAATATCTTACTGGAGAACAGCAGCGTGGTCGGGGTTACCGCCAACTATGCTGAAATTGAGAATCTGAACCTGGCGCAAGGGCGGTTTCTGACCGAGGCGGACGACATGCATCATGCGCCGGTAACCTTTATCGGCTCGGATGTGGTGAAGAAATTTTTCCCGACCGTGGACCCGATCGGAAAAACGATTCGTGCGGGGACGCATACCTACGAAATTATCGGGGTTGCGCAGGAAATCGGGAGCGTGTTCGGACAATCGCAGGACAATTTCTTCCTGATACCGCTGTCGACCTACGAGAAGGAATGGAAGACGCAAAGAGAAGGTTTGACGCTGTTTGTGCAGGCGCGCAACGCGGAGATCATGGAGATGAGCCAGGATGAAGCGCGCATGTACCTGCGGGCCTGGCGGCACCTGCCGGCGAGCGCGGACGACAATTTCGCGATCTTCGGCTCCGCATCGATCATGAGCTTGTGGCAGCAGATTACGGGCAACCTGTTTTTCATGGCGACGGCGCTGACATCGGTGTTCCTGGTGGTCGGCGGGATCGTGATCATGAACATCATGCTGGCGAGCGTGACCGAGCGGACGCGGGAGATCGGATTGCGGCGTTCGCTGGGCGCGAGGAGAAGCCACATTGTGCTGCAGTTCATGACGGAATCGGCGCTGCTCTCGCTGATTGGCGGGGTCATCGGCCTGCTGCTGGCATACGGAGTCGTGGCACTGGCGAAAGCATTGACACCCATTCCGATGACCACCCCACTGAGCGCGGTGATCATCGCGCTGGTGCTGTCCACGAGCGTGGGATTGTTCTTCGGGATTTATCCGGCGACTCGAGCGGCGAAGCTGGATCCGATTGAAGCGCTACGGGCGGACTGATAGGAGCCGGCATGGCACAAGCGTACGGCGAAAACCTGAAGCAGGCGATGGACACGCTGAGGGCGCACAAGATGCGCAGCGCGCTGACGGTGTTCGGCGTGGTGCTGGGCGTGAGCGTGATCATGCTGGTGGCGGCGCTGATTACCGGGTTCGACCACACCATCCAGGAAAACATCAAGCAGTTCGGAGCGGATACGGCGTTTGTGTCGCGCTGGGACCAAGGGCCGCACGGTGGCAACCGTCCCCTGGAGGAGAGACAGAGAAAGCCGCTGACACTGGCCGATGGACTGGCATTGAAAGGCAGCTGCCCGGCGATCCAGGACGTCACAACGTTCATCACCTTCTGGGAGAAACCCCACAACGTGAGGACCAAGGATGGATCGGTGTCGGCGATTGATTTTCGCGGCGTCCAGCCGAATTTCAGCGACGTGTACGCGAATGCGGCCGTGTTGCAAGGACGATTCCTCGGCGAGGGAGATGAACTCCATCGCGAGAAAGTGGTGATGCTGGGCGAGAACGTGGCGCCGGTATTGTTTCCGGACGGCAAGGCTGTGGGCAAAGACGTCATTATCGATGGCGAGGATTTCTTGGTGGTGGGAGTGGTGGAGAAGCCGAAAGGCGGGATGGGGATGGGGGATGAAGATCGCCGAGTGCTGATTCCCTACAGCACGTTCATGAAAATCTACCCGCAGGCATACGAACACCAGTTCCGGTTCAAGGCGTATCCGGGGAAGTTGGACGAGGCGGTGGATGAGGCGACCGAATTGTTGCGGCGGCGGCGGAATGTGCCGTATGACGGCAAGAACAGTTTCAGCATCGTCACCGCGGCACAGGAAGTGGAAGAGTTTCACAAGATTGTGGGTATGGTGGCGCTGGCTACGGTGGTGCTGAGCTCCATTGGATTGTTGATCGGCGGCGTGGGCGTGATGAACATCATGTTGGTGAGCGTGACAGAACGTACTCGCGAGATCGGCGTGCGCAAAGCGATTGGCGCGAAACGCAAGGACATCACCTGGCAATTTTTGCTGGAGGCGATGACGCTAACGGGAGCAGGCGGACTCATCGCGTTGATCCTTGTGAATGGATTGGTGTTGGTGGTGCGCTGGACATTGGAGTGGCCGGGTAGCGTGCCGGTTTGGGCGGCGGCGACTGGGATCATCGTGAGTGTAAGTATCGGGTTGATTTTTGGGGTGTGGCCGGCGATGAAAGCGGCGAAACTGGATCCAGTGGAAGCGTTGAGATATGAGTGAGAAGTAGAGAAGCAGGAGTGTAAGGATGTAGATTCGGGACTACCTGCCTTGTTTTTAAATGCGCTGAGCGGGTTGTCAGCGGAATGTCGGCGCGACATCCTTCAATAAATATCTAAAGCGGTCCGGCTCCATGACCAGGTCTGAGTAAACGCAAGCGGTTCCTGAGAAGGCTTCCCGTTTCAGCTATTGGGAAGAGGAGTTGTTGTTGTGCGATGCAGAGTTGCCGGGCTGTGGGGAGGGGGTGGAGGAAGCGTCAAGGGCGCGCGGCAAGCTTGTCGGATCCGTGGAAAGGCCCGCGAGTGTAGTTTGGGCATGCTGATCGACGGCGCTGACTGCGGCCACCAAGCAGGAATAGAGAAAAGCTTTGATGCCGGAACGGAATTCCATAGTGGATTGCTCGGCCGCGCGGGCAACATCGGCTTCCAACGTGCGGTGGCGCGCCTCGCAGGCGGCGCGGCTTTCGGCATCGAGAGTTGTAAGCGAGGAATTCAGGCGCTCGATGGCTTCCGCGAGGATGAGATCGATCTGTGTTTCGATGCGTTGCCGGAAATCTTCAAGCGTGCTGTTGGCGGCCTTTTGCAGGAGCGCGCGCGCTTCGCTGGTGCGGGACTCGAGTTCCAGAGAGACTTCCCGGGAGACGGCCTGCTTCTCTTGCACCAAGCGGACGAGTTCGCGGTCGAAGACACGAGCGGCGGCGGTTTCAAAATCTTTCGCGGCGCGGGTCGCGGACAGCTCGATGGCGGAAGGCTCGAGGGATTGGAGTTTGCTGGAGGCGTGCTCGGCAAGAGTTTTGGTTTCCGCGAGATGGTCGCGCGTTTCGGTGGAGAGCATCTCAATCTGCCTGGCAACTTCATCCGCGCGATCGCGGACTTGGCCAAGGAGTTGTTCGTGGTGGCCAGAGACTTCGCCAAGGCGCCACTCGAGGTGGCTGAGAATCTGCTCGCGCGAAGAGTTCAGAAGGGAATCAAGACGCTCCTGGGAAGCGCCGGCGTTTGCGTTGGCCAGAAGGGAGCGGATTTCAGCGAGGCCCTGTTCGTGTTGCGCGCGAGCCTGACGAGTTTCGGCGGTGAGAGCATCCAATTGACGGGTGATTTCTTCGCTGCGATTGCGAGCAGTATCGAGTCGCTGTTCAAATCCGCGATAAAGTTCGCCAAGGCGTTCTTCGAGTCGATTGAAGGTCTCGGCCCGAAAGGAATTGAGCAGAGATTCGACGCGCTCTTGGGATGCGCCGCCACCAGCGGTGGATAAGAGTGAGTGTGCCTCGGCGATGCGCTCATCCAGCTGGGAATGTGCTTCGCGCGCAGCAAGCTGGGTACGCTCGGAAAGTTGAGACAGGTGGCGCGCAGAGACTTCGGCGGCACGGGCTTCAAATTCGCTGGTGGCGCGGCCGAAGGAATCGCTGAGGCGAGCGTGAAGCTGAGGCGCGATTTCGTTGGCGAAGCGTTCGAGAAACCTCTGCGATTCGGCGAGGGCCTGTTGGGAGTTGGCGGCCACGGCTTCCAGCCGACGGGAAACCTCTTCGGCGCGGCTGCGATAAACTGCCAGCTCCTTTTCCCAAAGATTCTGGACTTCCGCGAGACGCGCGGCAGAAAACTCTTCGGTTTGGCGAACGTTGGCTTTCCAATCATCCTCGATTTTGGCGAGGGCGGTTTTGACAGCTACGTCGAGTTGAGACGAAAGCGAATCTTGCACGGCCTTATCTGTAGCGAACTGGAGCTTGCCCTGCAGCGCCTGGAGGATTTGTTCCGCTGTAACGACGATACGCTCGACATTGCTGGGAGAAAGATCGTTGGCAGGCGAAGGTTCAGAGGCGGCAGAGGCAGCGGGTTGCGGGCCGGGAAATACGGTGACTTCGGCTCTGCGCTCCGCGGGTGCGGGCTGCCGCTCGAGAAAAGGAGCTAACGAGGAAGAGAGATCCCGCGCGGGAGCCACGGCGGCCGCATTGGAAGCATTTTTGGCGACAGGGCTTTGCCAATCTCCTGGCGGAGCAGGAATTCCCCAGACGTTGCCCGGAGTCTCCAACTCGACGCCGACTTGACAGAGTTCGCGATTACTTTGGGGAGCATGAACCGAGCGCACACGTGCTCGGACGGCGCGTGAAGCGGCGCCATCGGTTCCGGTCACTTGGAGAGTGACCCAACCGTCGGGGACATAGTCGTGGCGGGAGGAATACCGGCAGCCGTGAAGATTGACGGCGAGGGCAGAAGTTCTCTCCTGAAAGGTTTCTCCGCGACGATTGGTGGCGAGGACGACTAAGGGAACAGAACGGTCGATGCGACTGCTGCGGCGGAGGTCGGCCTCCCGAGAAGTGGGAGGGGTCTGCGTTTCAGGAGTGTTCATTTCTTCCCCGTAAGAATTTGAGCGCTGGCGCGAATCGATGGGTATGTCGGGCCGCTTGGCCGAATTTGTTTTGCGAACAACTTCGGAGGGAACTGCCTTGAGCGTGGGATGAGGTTCCACGAGTCCCTCCCAAACCTGTTCGTGGCGCACGCGGGCCCTGAGGATGAGACCGATGACAAGGGCAGCGAGTGCCGCAGCAATCCAAAAATAGAGCGACATGGTGATGGCGTGGGGCTACCCCAAGAAACCCGGCGGATTTGTTCGGAGGGTTCAGCAAGGGCGAAATTCCCGAACGCATGAGAATTGTGCCGAATAACTCGCTTGGCTTCAAGGGATTTATGGCGAGAAGTGAGGCAGCGCGAAAAGAATTGGTTTCCTGGCCGGTTAAGCGGAGCGCAGGAGCCGAGCTGCACGGGAGCGCATGGAGGGCTCGGGGACAGCGATGGGCTGCGGCTTGGGAACCACGCGCCGGGCGAGAGGGAAGAGCTGATCGGCGAGGGCCTCGGCCGAGGCGATGCGGAGTTGAGGCTCTTTCGCAAGGCAAGAGGCAACAAGATCGTCAAGGGCTGCAGGGATGGACGGGTTGGAGTGAGAGGGAGGCAGCGGTGTGGAAGAAAGGATTTGGTTACAGACGGTGGGGATCGAATCACCGTGGAAGGGATTAATGCCAGAGAGCATTTCGTGCAGGACGACGCCGAGGGAGAAAAGATCGGAACGGGCGTCCTGCGCGCGGCCGAGAATCTGTTCGGGGCACCAATACGCGGGAGTGCCGCGGACCGAAGTATCTTTGCCTTGGTGGCTGGCGAGACGAGCCATGCCGAAGTCGGTGAGTTTGACGCGATTATCGGGGGTGAGGAGGATGTTGGCAGGCTTGACGTCGCCATGGATCACAGCGCGGCGATGCGCGAGGGAGAGAGCAATGGCGACATGGGCGGCCCACTCGCAAGCAGCAGGGAAAGGAATGCTGCCCTTGGAGATCATTTTTTCAAGAGACTGGCCTTCGACCAATTCCATGACGAGGTAAGGAGTTTGCGTGGACTCCTCGATGCCCATGTCGTGAATGGTGATGATCGAGGGATGAGACAGCTTGCCGACCACGCGAGCCTCGCGTAGGAAGTGATTGCGGGCGTCGCCTTGGGCGAGTTGGGGAGAGAACAGCTTGATGGCGACGGAACGGTCGATGAGAGGGTCGTGAGCGCGAACGACGCGGCTGGAGGCGCCGGTGCCGATGGTTTCGAGAACCTGGTAACGTCCGACTTGCACAGGTTGTCTGCTCCTCAGTGCGCCCCTACGAGCGGCGCGAGAGATAAGCATAGGGGGAGGGGCGGGAAACAGGAATGAAGCGGTAGTCACGTTTTGGAGGGTACGGAGGTACTGGGAAGCACAGATAAAAAAGGACTTAGAAGGGGGTGGTTCAGTTGGGGAGGGCGGGCTTCAGGGTGGGATCAGAGCGGAGCCGGTCGGGCAGGGCGCGGATAAATGAGGCCATGGAGGGGTGCCAGCGGCGATGGAAACCAAAAACACGCATTTCCGACAACGCTTGATCGGGAGACCAGTGATCGAAGGCGATGCGGTAGGCGGCGATGAATACGCCGGTGCGATCTTCACCGAATTCGCAGTGAACGAAAATTGTATGAGGAGGGGCTTCGCGGAGCAGTTTGAAGAATTCGGCGAGCTGCGCGGAAGTGGGCGTGGAAAATCCGCCCACGGGAATAGAGACAAAATGAATGCCGAGAGATTCCGCTTTCAGCCGTTCGCGATTGCGCGTTTGCCGAGATTCAGCGCGCAGATCCACGATAGCGTTGATGCCGAGTTTCTTCAGTTCGGCGAGATCGGAAAGATGCGGCTGAGCGCCGCGAAAAAGGTGATCGGAGACTTTTCCAGCGTTGGAAATGCCTGGGACAGAGATTTTTGTAGCGATGACGGGATTAGAAGTAGTGGCAAGCGCCGGAGACTGCCAAAACGGAACAGAGTAAGTGAAGAAAGGAAAGGATAAAGCACAGAGGAGAGATAGGAATCGCATAGAGAGTTGGCAAGAAAGAGTTTAGGAGGAAGGAGCGGGAAGAAAAAGGAGAAAGATGAAGATGAGTGGGCGAGCAACGGCACCACTAGATATAGGCATACAAAGAAAAAGTTATCAACATTTTGCGATTTTCTCTTGACACGCTTCGCGCGCGGATTAATACTGCCAATCCAGATTCGGGGGACGTGGAAGCGCCAGACGGTCCGAGTCGGGGCAGTGCCTAGGACCGACGTTACCCACGTAACCAGCCCGTGATCACCAAAAAAACGAGCGCGAAGTTCAGTCTCCGCGCGGTTGTTTGAGTAGGAGCGGAGTGAAGCTGTTCGGCCGTGTGGAAAACACCGGCTAAGGGCAGCGCGTTCGTTTTTTTCATTTTTGGTGAACGGACCGCTTCCACGGAACCTGGAATCTGAAGACCGCAGGGCTGGGTGGAG
>Ga0187803_10000101_pt1 | contig 35092 bp, 22 predicted proteins | sample NC_wetland_sal_i_2_FD_132425 | JGI IMG/M metagenome (GOLD analysis project Ga0187803, IMG submission 132425) | Wetland sediment microbial communities from Neuse River Estuary, North Carolina, USA - Control_3 | ecosystem: Environmental > Aquatic > Freshwater > Wetlands > Sediment | place: USA...
GCTAGATGCTCGACCAGATCAGCGTCTTCAGCGGCTAGCGCGGCAGCTGGAATTCCCGCGGCCGTGCTGTGGCCTGTGTGGGGCAAACGAAAGTTCGCTCCGCCGACCGAACGGATCAGCGAGGCCACGGCGCCGAGTTCGGTTGCCGCTTTGGCTCCTCGGCTGCGGTAGACGACCGCTTCGCCGTACGCTTCGAAGGCAGAACCGGCGAGCGCCTTGCGCTCATCGTAGGGAACGTTGTAAAGGACGATTTTGCCGGCCACTTTGTCGCGGCCCAGCGCCGTGAGTTCGTCAAAGCTGTGCACGACGATGACTTCGGCGGTGATGCCATCGGGTGGAGTCGCGGAGCTGCCGCTGAGCGTTGTTAGGACGATATGCTGCGTCGTCGCGGGCGCTTGTCCGGGATACTCGACTAGCTCAGCCTTCTCCTCGCCGCGCACCCAGTGCGTGACCTGCGCCGGCTCGAGGCGAACGTCGAGGCCAAGCTTGCGCAGTTCAGCCGCAACGTATTCGGCAGCGGCTTGCGCCTGCGGTGATCCGGCGGGACGCGGCCCGATGTTCTCGGTCAGGTGGGCGAGCTGATGCCAAGCGTAGTCGCTGGCGAGAGCGGCGTCGCGGATGGCTTGCAACTGGGCACGCAGTTCGGGAGAAAACGATGGAACCGCGGCCACGGCCGGAGCCGCCTGAGCTTTTGCCGCCGTGGTTTGCGCCCACGCGGTCAAGCCAAGGCAGACACAAAGGGTGCAGAGGGAAAATAGTCTATTGATCTTGTTCGTTTTCATCGGGAAGATTCCATTCTCCAATCACTACCGCGGCAGTCAGCGGCTAAAGCCGGTTTCTCTTGTTGCTTCTTCGGCACGCCTGAAGGCGTGCCCCTTCAAAAAAGCCACATCCCCGTGGAACTGCTTCAGCGCGCCGCCTCGCTCAGCGAAGGCGCTGGATATTCTGGCAATTTTTGTTTGGTGGCCTGCGTGCGCTTCACCTCCAGTTCATCGAACAGCAGCGCGGGGCTGGCGACGCTGTACGGGACCGAGTCCAGACGGTTCTCGAACGCGGGGGCGGCGCCGGCGGCTACCAGGTCGTTGCGCAGCGAGCGCACGTCTAAATCGCCGAACACGGCTCCGCGCACCAGTTCCTCGTGGCCGTCTGCCGTATAGATGCGGTACATCAGGCGCGGCTCCAGCTTTGGGCCCATGGTTTCCACGTAGAGGCCGTAGGGAAGATCGCGCTGCTTGGCTAGCTCGATCAGCTTTTTCTTCAGTTCCGCATCGGGCTGCGGCTCCGTAGATTCGAGAATCAGATTGCCGGGATGCGGTGCGGCGGCAGCGGTCGCGGTGGCGCGACCGTGCCCGTTTGAAACCGGGAAGTCGCGGATCGGCTCGCGCCCGACCAGATAGGCAACGAGCTGCCCTTTTTCGACCAGCGAGACGCGCTCGGCCTTCACGCCCTCGTCGTCCAGCGGGTAGTGGCCGAACAGCGGCTGGCCAGCGAGCGAGGAAATGGTCGGATCGTCGAAGACGTTGATGAAATCGGGCAGCACGCGCGTCTTGTAGCTGCTTGACCAACGCCCGGTGGTGCGGGCGTTCTCTCCCAGCGGCGGCTTTTTCCCTAGAACGTTCGGCTCGACCAGGTCGTTCACAACGGTGGAGCCGGCGTCGTTCGAAAATAGCACCGGGCCGCGGTAATCCTCATCCACCACCGGCGCCTCGCGCAACTGCTGGAGCGTTTCCAGGATCCGCGCCGTCGTCTTCAGGAATTGCTCGCGGGTAGGCAGCGTACTCAGGTCCAGCGCCTCATCCTCGTGCGAGCGCAGCAACAGCATGCCGTCGGCGGCTTGGGTCGAACCGGAGATGCTGATGGCATAGTTCGTGCGCCCCGAGCGCGCGACTGTGCCCTCGGAGTTCACCAGGTAGTGATTCTCCGCCGTAAAACGCAGCGCGGAGTCGAAGTGCTCCAGGGTCGAGTCGGAGCGGTAGAGGGCAGACGCTTCTTCGAGAAGATGCAACCACGGGCTGAAGTCGTCGGCCGGAAGATGCGCCAACGGCTCGATGACCTCGACCGGCGTGGCGCGCGCGAAATCGTCGACGGGTTGATCCACTTTCAACTGCTTGAGCGCCGCTTGCTTGGCCGAGAGCGCTTCGCCGGCCGCCTTGTAGGCGCGATCGGTCGCCAGCCAAATGCGATGGCGGATGGCGAAATCGTCGCCGTCAACGGGAATCAGATCTATTGTGCCTTCACCGCCGCCGTAATAGCTGTCCTGCTTATAGTCGCCGATTCGCACCACCACGCGCAGAAAGCGTCCGGAGGCGCGCTGCTGGCTGCGCAGCGCGCCGAAGGTGGCGCTGGCATCGAAGCCGTCGAGTTCGGTCACCCGGTACTCGATGTAGTAGGGGGCGGCCACGTTATCCATCTTCAGTTTGGCTTTGGAGCGCTCCATCTCTTCTTTTAGGGCGCGGAGGACGGGATCGTCTTGAACGTCCGCGGCGCGGGCGGGAGCGCCCAGAGCACATAACAGAAACGCGAAAAAGATGGCGGCTAGAATCCGGCCGAGCGCGGGACACCCTTGGTCGCGCGTGGCGCAGCGCCGGGGTCCCCAGCCCGCGCGTCTTTTGATCAGCTCACGGGGAGAGTGCCTTGATGCTTTATTGGGAGTGTCGGAGGTGTAGGGGTCCCCTCGGCTTCGCTCGGGGCGGGCTCTTCGACTCCGTAGCTGCTTCGCTTCGCTTCGCGAGGCAGCTACTCCGCTCAGGATGACTCGGCACAAGAAAGTCACAAACGGTCTCATTGCGCGGCTCCTTTCTCTTCTGCCCCGGGGGGTGGCGGGAGGATTGGAGGACGGGTGTCGCCGTACTTCCGCTTCTGAACTTCTATGTCGCCAAACAGCATGGCCGGTGCGGCTGCTGACACGGGCACGTTGCCCGACTCTGCCCCACAGATGCCGTTGAATACGCTGGTCGTGTCACCGGTGGCCTCGATTTGGTTCAAGACCGTGAGCGGCGTGCCCACGATATCCACCCCTCGCACTAATTCATCCGGGCGGCCGTCGGCGTAGACGCGCCATACCAGCACCGGCAGCACCTGAAACGCCTGCGGGAGGGCGCGCGTGGTCAGCGTGAATCCGCCTTGGATGTCTTCGAAGTACAGGCCGTACGGTTTTCCCTGCTTCTTGATCTCTTCGATGAAGCGGGCGCGCAGTTGGGCGTCCGGCATGGTCTTGGACGAGCTCACGATCAGATTGCCCTGGCGCCCGACGGGCATCGAACCGGCCTGCGCGCGTCCGTGGCCGTTCGAGTTGCTGAAGTTCTTCACCGGCATGCGTCCCATCAGAAAGTTTTTCAGGATGCCGTCCTTGACCACCTCGACGCGAGCCGCCGGCATGCCTTCATCATCGAAGCGATAGAAGCCCGAGAGCTCCGTGTTCGCTAGCGTCGGCAGCGTGGGATCGTCGGTCACGCTCAGAAATTCCGGCAATACCTTTTCGTTCAACTTCTTGGTGAAGGTCTGGCCTTCTTCGCGGCCTCTTTGGCGCTGGCCTTCCACGCGGTGCCCGAGCACTTCGTGGAAGAAAACGGCGGCGGCCCGCCCGGAAAGCAAGGCCGGTCCGCTATAGGGTTCGGCCAGCGGAGCCGCGCGCAGCGCTTTCAGATCGTCGGCAATTTTCTTCGCGGTCGCTTCCACTTCCGCTTGCGACAGGAGCTTCGACGGATCGGAATACTGGAAGGTCTCGACGCGTTCCAGTTGCATGCCGTCGTCGGCCCTCACTTCGCCTTCGATCATGACGCGGAAGATCGCGTTGGAAGTGACGACCTTGGCACCTTCGGTCGAGACCAGGTAACTGCGTTCTCGCTCGCCATACAAATACGCCGCCGACTCCTGGATCTGATAGCGGCGGAACGCGGCGGAATAGCGGCGCGCCAGGTCTTCCCAGGCCTTCTGATCGGGGAAGGGTGCGGACTGCGGCTTCTCCAGGTAAGTGGAAGGCTTTTCGACGGAAAAGTCGGGCGACTCGTCTTCGTCCTTGGCACGGACGGCGTTCTTGGTCTGTACGCTGGTGTAGGCCTTGCTGGCCTTGCGGTACTCCTCGTAAGTGAGGCGCCACAGGGTGCGGGCGATGGCGTCGGGATCGTCCTTGGTGGGAAGTTGGCCGCTGGTGAGGCCGGAGTGACGTTCGCTGTCATGCGTGTTGTCGAGTTCGGGCTTGCCGATCCTCATACTCACGTCAGCGACACGCTTGCGCGCGCGCGTGCCTGTCAGCAGGCCGCCTTGCGCAGCCACCACGACCAGCGTCTCTGAATCGGTCACGGTATAGCTGGTGAAATAAGGAGCCGGATCGAGCTTGGCGAGTTCGGCTTGTCCGCGGCTTAGCTCCTTTTGCATGGTCGCGAGCAGCAGGTCGTCGGAGGGTTGGGTCTCGGAGGCATCGGCGGCTGTGGACTTCTTGGCCCGGATTTTCTCGGCGTTCAAAGGGTTCAGTCCCAGCAGAAGAACCAGCAGCAGCGGGACGAGCAAGGCGGAGGTAAATGCTTTTCGAAATCTCATTGGAAATCGGGCCCCCGCAGGCGCGGTTTTCGCGTGCTGGGGTGGAAATTGCGAGTGTACAGGACGGGTGCCGACAAAAAAAGCGGCCCCTTGCGGGGCCACCCTTTTCAAAGAGGCAAAGTGGCGGGAATCAGAGGAATTTCATTGAGGCGCCGTCAGGGGAGTAGGCGGCTGGTGAGAGTCGAGAACATTGAGTGAAGTTTTCCAACGGTTGCGGCCTCTTCGTTAATCTGGGAATCGAGCATTTGCGGAACCAAAACAAGCAGGGAAGTCCCCGACTCGGTGGCATTCTCGGGAACTCATTCAAAAGAGATATGTTAGGGCAGGATGGTTAAGGCTTGCGTTGGTCCGGATTGCGGTCTCAGAGCGAACAGCAGATGCACAATGCTGCACATTCGTTGAAGACCGAAGCTGACTCCCGGAAATGTTAAGGCCCCGTGAAGACGGGGCCTTGGGAACCATGAGCCTTTAAGCGCAGCACCTAGCTGTCGCCGGCCACCGTGCGCAACTTTTCCGGCAGAAAATGATAGGGCGGCCACGGCCCGCTCACCGCCATCTGGCAGTTCTTGAGCTGCTTGGCGGCGGTGCTGTAGCGGTTTTGGTATTTCTCGATGGACTTGGTATCAATCAGGTGGGCGATATCGAGCAGCATGCCGTCGGAATCCACGCGCTTGCAGCTGACTTCCTCCTCGAGCGGGTTGAACAGCTTGTGCACCTGTACCGACAGGGCGCGAGCCTTGGTCTGGCGCTCGCGATCCCGCGAGGCCTTTTCGCGCAGCTTGATCAGGTATTCCCGGCCGACGGTATCGGGCAGGACCACGTCTTCCATGGCGGCGCGCAGAGAGCCGTCGCGCACGACCAGCTTGATGTGCATCTCCGACTTGCCCCGGAGCCGAGCCACGCTCTCACAGAAGATGCGACGGTTGGCGCGTACGGCCTGCCGAATCGCGTCCTCGGTGTCGAAAATGGTGCCGAAGCGGAAGGGCAAGACGGTGGAGGTCCGGAAGCTCTGGCTGACGACGCGGGCATGATCCAGCACCGCTTTCTCGTCGAGTTTGCCGGTTGCGCGGTCAAACTCGCTGACGATGATCGCGAACTCACCGCTGGGGTAGCTCATTACGGGAGCGGAATTGACGCCTTGAATGCCATCCAGAACGAAGGGGCGACGGGCGCGAACGCCATTTGGGAGGGTTTGGTGTTCCGTGAGGCAGTACGCATACCAGGACATGCACTCTCTCTCCGATTGCACCGGGGCCTTGGGCACCCTTTAGATTTTGTAAAAAACTTGGGGCTTGCTTGCTCCTACCTGGAAGTACGGTTGGTTACGGTTTGAGACGAGGCGAACGCGAAACACAGCGATCTGAAGCCATATTACTGCGGGTTCACGTTATTTGCAACTTTTCTTGAGAATTATGCATCGCGTTTTGTCTCATTTTGCTTCATGGCGAGAAAAGATTCGGAGGCTGCAACGATCCCAGCCGTTGCACAAACCCGCTAGAGAGCTGGAACGCGCCGCGCCAACTCGTCTGCCAGCAAGTAGTTGTAAGGATCGCCTTTCAGGACTTGGCCGCGCCGCGAACCGTGTCGCGGGCGCTGGCCCGCTCTTGCAGAGCAATGGTAACGGCGCGCAACATATCTCCGGCGGGGGCGGGCTTGCCGGTCCAGATCTCGAATTGCCGCGCGGCCTGGTGCACGAACATCTCGACGCCCGGGATTACGGCGATTCCTTTGGCGCGAGCCAACTGTAGCAAACGGGTTTCGACCGGGTCGTACACCATGTCGAATACGACCTTGGCCTGGATCTCATCTTCTTTCAGCGGGCAGTCCCGCGCAGAGCCCATGCCGACCGGGGTAGCATTGATGATTACGTCGAACCCCGACTTGCGCAGATCGGCGCGCTTGATGGTGCGGGCCCTGGCTTGGCGGGCGAGCTTTTGCCCCTTGGCCGCGGAGCGATTCAGAATCGAGATATCCGCCCCGCGCTCCTTCAGCGCGAAGACGGCGGCGCGCGCCGCGCCTCCCGCCCCCAGCACCAGCACTTTCGCATTCTCGATCGGCAGCCGCTGCTCGAGCGGACGCACCACCCCCGCGACATCCGTATTGAAACCGTAAAGCTTTCCATCCTGCCCTCGCACGATGGTGTTGCAGGCCCCGATCTTCGCCGTGTGCGCATCGGTATTGTCGAGGTGTTCGAGTATCGCCTGCTTGTAGGGCATGGTGATACTTAGCCCGTGCAGCGGAATTTCGCGCACGCAATGGAGCAGATCTTTAAGCGCCTTGGCGTGCAGCGCCACATAAACGCCGTTCACGTTCTCGCGCCGCAAGGCTGTGTTCATGATGACCGGCGAAAGCGTGTGCTCGATGGGATCGCCGGCCACTCCATAGACACGCGTCGCAGCGTCCACCTGCTCGATGCGATAGATGCTGCGCAAATCGCGCGCGCTCACCTGACCGGGGGCAGTCTTGGACTCGGCGCTCACCGCGCCGAAGGTGAATGCGCTGCCCGCGCGCACGCCCAGCACGCGGCTGATAATGCCCTGCTCGCCCATGCACAATCCAACCAGCGCGTGCTTGTCGCTTTCCCTTTGCAGGAACTTCATCATGGTCACGTTGTCGGAGAGCGTGGTCGCGGTGGAGACAATTTTGTAAAAGTCGGCGGGAATCGTCAGCATTTTCTCCAGCGTCGCTTCCAGGTTGCGGGTGGCGCGGAAATCATGGAACGAGACGATCAATCCCCCGATCTTGCGCAGCCGCGCCACCGCTTCGGGCTTGGCTTTCAGCGCGCTCTCCAGTTCGAGATCGACGATCTGGCAGCCCGCCGCTTGCGCCTTCGCCAAAACGTCGATTTCCGAGGCGAGCGAGCCTTTGAATTTGCCGCCGCTATCCGCTCGCCGGCAGGTGCCGAGGGCGGTCACGTACTGATGGGTCTCGAGAAAGCGCCGAATCTTAGCAAGCGCCGATTGCGGCTGCCGCAGGTAATCCAAACGAAACTCAAGCAAGGGGTTATCGCGTGCCATCGTCTCGGCCATCTCAAGCATTTCATCGGCCGTGTCGGCGCTGATGGCAAGGCAAACTTTGGGCAGACGCAACGGCAGAAAGCGGGGCGCGATAGTGGACGATAGAGCCACGGCCATTTCGTTTCGAAGAACGGCGCGATATTACAAGGGCGTAAGCTCAGATGCAACAACGGATTAACAAATGAGGAGGTGGAAAACACTTTGGGCGGCCAAGCCTCTAATACCCTCGTAACCTTGACCCCTCCCCCCGCACTTGTTACTTTCGGCTGTAACCCTTGTCTTCCCAGTGGGATAGCTGGGTAGCCCGAAGCGGTTCGGGCGCTGGGATGCCGGAGGCAACATGAAGAAAACAGGACTGTTACTGCTGCTGCTGGTGGCGAGCTTGGCCTGCGCCCAATCCACGCCCACGCTCACTTCCACCATGGTGGCCACCCCGAACGCAAACGGCACCGTTGATACCACGGTTGGCATGCCCTTTGTGCGCTACCAAACACCGACCGCGGCCGACGTTTATTGCGCCGGCTTCGTCTCCAAGGACCGGCTTCCCGACGCCAACTACGTGAACGGCGGCTTGCAGACCCCGACCTCGACCAAGTTCGAGGTTGGCGAAATCATCTACCTCACCGGAAAGGGCTACCAGGTCGGTCAGCTCTATTCCGTCATCCGCGAACTGAAAGATGTGAACAAGTATGAAATGTATGCCGGCATGCGGAAACTGCTGGCCAGCGTCGGCCATCCTTATGGGGAAATCGGCCGCGTGCGCGTCGTTGACGCACGCAGCCACAGCGCCATCGCCGAAGTCGAGTTCAGCTGCGATCCCATAAACCCGGGCGACACCGTCGTGCCCTTCGTCGAAAAACCACCGGTTACTTTCCACGGCCCCGGGCATTTCGACCGCTTTGCCCCGGCGGATGGAAAACTCACAGGGCGCATCCTACTGGGCAAAGACTTTGACGCCGTGCTCGGCACCGGCGAGAAGCTCTATATGAACGTGGGCTCCAGTCAAGGAGTAAAAGTGGGCGATTACTTCCGCATCGTGCGCTCCTACACCGCGACCATTCAGGACCCGCTGGATTCGCTCTCGTTCAAGACGCAGGCTGCCGAGGATACGCAGGTCCGCTCGCCTACTTACGAAGCCAAGTACTTCACCAAAGGGAACGGCGCCAATATTCATGTAAGCGATCTGCCCCGGCGCGGCGTTGGTGAAGTCGTCGTCCTGAGCACCACGCCAAACTCTTCCGCCGGCATGGTAGTCTTCGCGCTCGAAGACATCTATCCCGGCGACACCGTTGTGATGGACCAACAGGAATAGGCTCTCAGACAGTTAGTAGGGATTCTTGGAGAGTTTCTGGAAACGAGGGGAGAGCGAATCTCCCCTTTATCTTTTCATGGCGGATGGTGTTCGTGGCCGATGGTATTCATGGGCGCGCAGAACTCGCGCGCAGGAGTATTGGCCGGAATCGTGCCCAGGTTTTTGGGCTGGAAGGGGCGTGCGCCAAGTAGGCCTGTTCTCGGAGATGCTAACCACGACGAACAAGTGGCTTCAGCGGTAGAACAAGATCCCCGAACGATCCGGAATCAAGGCGCCAGCTACAATCAACGCCAGCACTACAACGACGAGTTCCATACTCGACCTCAGCGGCCAACCGCCAGCGCTCAGCATACTTCCATTCGCGGCGAACGCAAGGGTACAAAAGTGCTATCTTCGAAGGTTCATCCACGAAAGTGCCATCTTCACGCTCTACCTGATGAGATGCGCGTTTCGCGCATCGAGAAAGCATCCCGCGGCTGAAATCGCGGAGTTCCATCGGGTCCTGAGATCGCAGGCTTCCGTCGGCAGTGGACTTACGGGTCGGCGTCCTCATCGCCGAACACCTCGGCGGTAAAACCCTCGAGGGCGGCCGCTTTCCGCCAGGCGCCAGCGGGGAGGCCGGCCTTGCGGCAAGTTTGCTCGAGAAAAGTCTCGCGGTCCCAGCCGTGTTCGACTGGAACCTGCGGCAGCAGCAGGCCGCGCCGCAGGCCATCGGAAATCACCAGCCCATGCCGCCCAACCTCCACCTGCCCGGCTTCAATGGGAAAAAGGGGCGAGAGCACGCTGAGCGAGATCTTAAGTTCGGGCGCTTCTTCGGCGGCCACCGGCCAAAACCGCGAGTCTTCGAAAGCGGCGGCGCGGGCTGTCTCCGCTACCGCTTGATAGAGAGGCCGAATGGGCGAGGGGTAGCCGACGCATCCGCGTAGTTCGCCGTCGAGATACAGGGTGGTGAACACGCCGCGCGGTTCGAGCAGGCCGGCCCAGCCCGTGGATGTGGATGCGGAGGAGAACTGCGGCCCGAGCCCCAGAGGCCCGCCGGCAATCCCCGTTGCGATGGCCTCGTGGGCAATGCCGAGCAGAATCTTTCTTTGTTCAGGAGAGAATTCGGGGGTTGGCCGGTCCTGCCCTGCGGGCTCACTCACAGTGGGATCTTCAGACAGTCTGGACATCGTTTTTCCTCCGCCGTGTCAGGACGAAGGCCCGCCGGCGCCGGCGTTTCTCCGATTGCCGGTCAATCCGCGACCAGAAGGCAATGAAGTAGTCGCCCGCGGAAACCAGCGACAGCAGCACCATGAACCAGATCGCCAGCCAGGCAATCCAGTAGACGGGGAAAATGTAAACGCTTCCGAGCGGCCACTCATGCCACCGCCGCGCCAAGATCACGGCGACGACCGAAATGATCTGCACCAGCATTTTGAATTTGCCCAGCTCGCTGGCTTGAATCGTGAATCCTTCCGAAGCGGCAATCGAACGCAGCCCGCTGACCAGAAATTCGCGCCCAATAATCACCACCGCCATCCAGGCCGGCACCAGCACCGGGTTGAACTGCACCAGGGTCACGAACACCGCCGCAATCAGCAGCTTATCGGCGAGCGGATCGAGCAGCATCCCCATGGTCGTAATCTGCCCGCGCCGGCGCGCCAGGTAACCGTCAATCCCGTCGGTGATGGAGGCAAGAACGAAGACCGTCGAAGCGAGGATTTCCCGTTCCCCATTGTGGTCGGAAAAACGGGGACTGCAGAGGATCCAGATCAAGAGCGGAATACTGGCAATCCGGGTCAGCGTAATGTAGTTCGGAAGGTTCACTCGGAAAATAGGGCCGGGGAACAGCCAACCTGATTATCCTCCACAACCGATGTCAAGGCAACGGAGACTGCGGTAGTGGTGCGAACAAACTGCCCCATCACCGAGACTGCCGGATCGGGTCATCTGGCCATCGGGTGATCGAAAACCCATGATCCGGCCTCGTGCCTAGAGCACAACTGGCTTGGTTGACATTGTTGGGCCGCGTCATGCTGAGCGAGGATTGAGCTTCGCGGATGCGAAGCTCAACCGCAGTCGAAGCATCTCTACACCCGCTGGTGCGCCTTTTAGAAGGATGTGGCCCCAAGCAGGTAACGACGCCTTCGCAGCGGTTTGATCTCTGGTGCTGCTTGCGCTAGAGTAGGGACGCCTGATCGCAGGCGTCCCTTTCTGTTTCCCTTAACCCGATTTCGAAGGAGAACCTCCAATGCCTGACACTCACCACGGTCCCACTCCCGATTTTGTCCTTGCCTATCGCGCCATGATGCTCGATGGCGTTACTCAAGAAGTCGAAATTACAAAAAGAGTCATCGCCGCCATTCCCGACGGCAAGCGCGACTACCGGCCCGACCCTCACGCCCGCACGGCCTGGGAACTGGCCTGGCACCTTGCCAACACCGATGTGCAGTTCCTCGACGCCATTGCCGACATGAAGTTCGGCATGGACGACCCCGCTCGCCCCGGCAAGCCCGCGAATGTCGCTGAACTGGTCTCCTGGTATGACCGCGAGATGAAACGCGGCATCGAGCGGGTGCGCACGCTTTCGCCCGCGCAGTTGCTGACGCCGGTTGATTTTCTCGGCGCCTTCAACTTCCCAGCCGCCTTCTACCTGGCGTTCCTCAACAATCACAGCGTCCATCACCGAGGCGAACTGGCGACCTATCTGCGGCCCATGGGCTCGAAAGTGCCCCAGATCTATGGCGGCAGCTACGACGAGCCCTTCCAGATGCCGGCGCCGAAAACCACCGCCGCCTGATGCGTGTGTGGGGCGGACACCGCAAGCCCTTCTTCGGGAGCGGCTCGGTTCGCGAAAATGCGCGATGGCGAAAGCATCTTGTTGGACGAAGCCGCCCTGCGAGGCGGCTTCTTTCATCGTCCGGCCCAGAGCAACTCGACAGGATACTTTTCGAAGATACGGTCGGCGGTCACGAGGATCATATTTTCCAGCCTGGCTTGGGCGATGAGCAACCGGTCGAATGGGGGTCGCTAGAACTGGTTTCATAGGTGTCTTTGCGGTGCTGGGAGTATGGCCCTCAGGGGCTAAAGCCCGCATTTTTGGCGGCCTTAGAGGGCACCCTTCGGCTTCGCTCAGGGCAGGCTCTGAAGCCGTGCCCTTCCCCAAACCCGTTACTGCAACCAGTTGCTGGAAGATAGGAGCTAGGAGCTAGAGGCTAGGAGCCAGCAGCTAGAAGCTAAGGTCCCGTTACTTCCGTCATCTCGTCGCGGCGCCCAATTCCAGTCATGATACCTATGGGTAGCTGGAGTCCCGCCTGCATGACTATTGACGACCTCCTGCGCATCGCCATGGAGCGGCGCGCCTCCGACTTGCACCTGAAGGTGGGAAACTACCCGCACCTGCGCATCGATGGCGAGCTGATCCCCTTGACCGACCAGCCGCGCGTCTCCGGCGAGGACATGTTGAACATGGCCTTCAGCATGATGTCGGCGCGGCAAAAGCAGAAATTCAAAGAAACCACGGAAATCGATATGGCCTATGGCGTCGCCGGCCTGGGACGCTTCCGTGTCAACGTATTTCAGCAGCGCGGCAACGTGGGCTTGGTGCTCCGCGTCATTCCGACCAAGATCCGCGCCCTTGACGAACTGTATCTGCCCAAGGTGGTCGAGCAAATCTGCGACATGCCCCGCGGCCTGGTGCTGGTAACCGGCGTCACCGGCTCCGGCAAGTCCACCACGCTGGCGGCCATGGTGGATCGCATCAATTCCTCGCGCGCCGAGCATGTGATCACCATCGAAGACCCGATCGAATTTCTGCACCGCGACAAGAAAGGCTACGTCAACCAGCGCGAGGTGGAAGTGGACACGCCGTCGTTTTCGGCGGCGCTGCGCGCCAGCTTGCGTCAGGATCCGGACGTGATCCTGGTGGGCGAAATGCGCGACCTGGAGACGATCGCGACGGCGCTGCACGCGGCCGAAACCGGTCACATGGTGTTCTCCACCCTGCACACGCTAGACGCGGTTGAAAGCATCAACCGTATTATTGCCATCTTCCCGCCGCCGGAGCAGAAGCAGATCCGTCTGCAACTCGCCGCCGTGTTGCGCGCCATCATCAGCCAGCGGCTCGTCCGGCGTTCGGACGCCGAGGGGCGCGTCCCCGCCGTCGAGGTCATGGTGACCACGGCCTATATCCGCGAGTGCATCCTTGTGCCCGAGAAAACACGCGCCATTCGCGACGCCATTTCCGCCGGCACCTCGCAGTACGGAATGCAGACCTTCGACCAGTCGCTCTGGGATTTGTTTCAGGCCGGCCTGGTCAACTACGAAACGGCCCTGGAAAACGCTTCGAACGCCGACGAGTTCAAGCTGCGTATGCAGGGCATTGCGTCAACGGCAGACATATCGCGGCAGGCGATGCAGTCGGCTGGATTCGGACGGTGAGAACGAGTTTGTCCTGCTGAAACCTCGTGACTTGTGAAAGGTGTTCCTCCTGGATGTCTTGGGCGCGCTTCGTGCGCGCCCTTTTTTTCACGAGTGCGCGCCGCTATTGTCTTCAAACGGCCAACAGATCAGTTTTACAGCGGCTTCGACATCCGCACGAGATAGACGGGAATCTTGGTGGCTTGCTCTGGCGGGAACGGCAGCGTGCTATTCTCCGTGTAACCAAACCGCCGGTAATAGTCCGGTAACTCCTGCCTGACATTGACGAATGTAAGGTCCATGAAGCGGCAACCGGCCGAGCGGCAGTGCTTTTCGGCGGCTGCGATCAGGCGTCCCCCGAGCCCGGAACGCTGGCGCTTGGGATCGACGGCCAGCAATCCAAAGTAACCCCGCTCCCCGCGCAATTCGGTGTACACGCAGCCGGTCAGCGCATTCTCCTCAAAAAGCAAAAGAAACTTTCCTTGTCGAAGAAGGGCCGCGACTTTCTCAGGATTGGTGCGGTCGGCATCAATAAAGAAGCGCTCCGGGCGAAAAGCGTCATTGACCAGGCGCGCGATTGCCGCCGCGTCGGCAGGCTCAGCGAAACGTATCTGCACGGAATTCGTCAACCGCTGGATTCTACCTCAGCGGTGAGGCGGATAAGAGTGCCGGGGAGTGGGTCAGTTTGCAAAACCGCTAACCATGAAGGCCGCGAAGGTACACGAAGGAAACGCCTGAGATCAACCGCCTTCGTGATACTTCGTGGCCTGGGTGGTTCAGGGTTTTGTGAGTCGCATCGTGAAACTGACTCACCACTGTGTCCCGGCGTCGCTTACGCAAAACCCTTAATTCGGCTTGCGGTACCGGCTGTCGGCCAGATAGCGCAGCATGATGGCGTCGGTCGCACTCTGGAACTGCTGTTCGGCGTCGGAGGGGGGCACTGGGCTGTCCTGCCGCAGGGTTTGCCGGAACTTCTCGCCCATTTCCGAATCGCTGGTCACCACCTGCATGTAGAACCAGAGAAAGTGGCGCATCTGGTCAAGCGCGGACTTAAGGACATGGAGGGACTCCATCTGCGAAGGCTCAGCGAGGGCCTCCATCAATTCAGGGTCGGTGGGGGCTTGCATGACCGAACAATTCAATTCGCTCTGGATGACGCGCAGGTCGTCAGTTACTCGCAGAATTCGGAGCTGAACCTCTTCCATGCTTTCCCGGTGATCGCGATCCATGGTGGTCCTCTCTGTCCGGCTTGGCCAATCGGTCCTGACCGATCCTTCCAGACCGACCTTCTTGACCGAATCCTTCCTGACAAAGATCGCACCCCAGCGCGCAGGCGCAAAGATTCCGCGTGTCCATGAGCTTCAGTAATTGAAGTTACCTTCGGTCTAAAACCGGCTTTGGACAGGCGTTCTCAGGCGGTTCGGCGGGTTGGCTCCGAGGCTGCATTCAGTCGTGCCGCGCGGATTTCGATGACACCTCGAGATGGGCTCGGCCGAGTTTTCTTGTCGGGCCCTCTGGCAGGATTGAATTTCCCCACACCGGTAAAGAAGTTTAATTCATGAGAGCGGGCCGGTGTGATACAAACGGTGCGAAATGACTTCGTCGCGAACCGGCCTGGTGCAGACTGGTCTGGTGCGGGCGCTCGGTCGTTGGAGCCTGGCCGCACTGGTAGTGAACTCGATTATCGGCAGCGGCGTTTTTGGATTGCCCTCGACGGTTGCCGGCTACCTTGGCGCGCGCAGCACGGCTGCTGTGCTGATTGCCGGAATCGCGATGGGCATCATCATGGCCTGTTTCGCCGAAGTGGCGTCGCAGTTTTCCGAAGCCGGCGGGCCTTATCTCTATGCGCGCATGGCCTTCGGACGCTTTCCCGGAATTCTGGTCGGCTGGGCGCTTTATTTATCGCAGACCGCAGCGCCGGCGGCAAACGCCAATTTGTTTGTCATCTATCTGGCGGAATTCTGGCCGCACGCCAAACAACTCCTGCCGCGCTTCGTCATCCTTACTCTGCTGGTGTGGCTGCTGGCACTGGTCAACATGCGCGGAGTGCGCCATGGTGCGGTCGTCAGCAATGTATTTACGATCGCCAAGATTTTGCCGCTGCTAATGGTGGTGCTGGCGGGAGCCGCGGTCACGATCCTCCACCCCGTGCCATGGAATGGGCCAAGGACATATCCCGCCAGTGCCTGGATGAACGCGATTTTCTTGCTCATCTTTGCCTACGGTGGATTTGAGTCCGCATTGGTGCCCACGGGCGAGGCCCGGAATCCGGCGCGGGACACGGTATTCGCTCTGTTTGTGGCACTGGCCGTTTGCACCGTGATCTACGCCTTGGTGCAATGGGTCGTGGTCGGAGTGCTGGGACCGGGCGCCACCAGCGACCGTCCCCTGGCCGAGGTGGCGCGGTTTGCGATGGGGAATCGCGGAGCGGGTCTGGTGGCGATTGGCGCGCTCGTCTCCGTGTATGGCTACTTGAGCGCCAAACTGCTGGGCATGCCGCGCGTAACCTTCGCGCTCGCCGAACAAGGCGACCTGCCGGGCGCTTTTGCCGCTGTGAGCGCTCGGTTTCATACGCCATGGTTTTCGATTCTGGTGTTTTCGTCCGCGGTTTGGGTTCTGGCGTTGATCGGTAGCTTTGCCTGGAACGTGACGCTGTCGGTGGCTGCCCGGCTTTTCTATTACGGAGTCGTATGCGCGGCGCTGATTGCCTTGCGGCGAAAACATGCGCAGGCGGGCGGATTTCGACTGCCTTGGGGACCGCTTTGGGCCGTGCTTGGCGTGCTGATTACACTGGTACTGGCGATCGCACCCCTGGTGCTGGCAACGAAGGTGGATTTGGGTAAGTCGGTCATCCTGGCAGTGACGGTTGCGGCGGCATTGCTGAATTGGTTGTGGGCGCGGTGGGCCGTGCCTGCGAGATGACAGGCGCATTCACTTATCACTATTAAATTCAGCTTGCTAATGGTGGAGGACCTTGCATGCTCCGTTTGATTGGCGTCGTATTTCTCTCCTGCCTTGTCTGCTTTGCCCAGCGCGAGCCGGTGCTAAAGCAGATTGATCTGCCTCATTCTTATTACTACCGGGAAATGTATTTGCCGCAGTTAACCACCGGCCCGAGCGCGGCGGCGTGGTCGCCAGACTCGAAAAGTCTTGTTTATTCGATGGCCGGTTCGCTGTGGCGGCAACAACTGGGCGCTACACAGGCGGAGCAACTGACGGCGGGGCCGGGTTATGACTATCAGCCGGACTGGTCAAGCGACGGGCGGTGGGTCGTTTTTGCTCGCTACGACCACGATGCCATCGAGCTTTGGTCGTTGGATTTGAAGGAGGGGCGGACACAACAAATGACTTTCGGCGGTGCGGTGAATGTTGAGCCGCGCTTTTCTCCCGATGGCAACCGGCTCGCCTTCGTCTCGACGTCTTATAAGGGACATTTCCACATCTTTGTCGCTCGATTTGCCGGCGGCTTGCTCGGCGACGTACACCAACTTACTCAGGAAAATATTAGTGCGCTGCCTCGTTATTACTACAGCAAGGCGGATCACGAGATCAGTCCTGTATGGTCGCGGGATGGATCGGAGATCATGTTTATCTCCAACCGCGGGCATATCCACGGCACCGGCGGGTTCTGGCGCGTGAAGGCCGAACCCGGCGCCGAGGCGCGCGAGATTCATTATGAGGAAACAAACTGGAAGGCCCGTCCCGATTTTTCGCCGGAGGGCAAGCGCATGGTCTATGCGTCCTACATGGGCCAGGCGTGGCACCAGCTCTGGGTGATGCCGGCCGAGGGTGGCGATGCTTTTCCCATTTCCTACGGGGATTACGACAACACGAATCCGCGCTGGTCGCCGAACGGATCAAAAATCGCATTCATTTGCAATCGAAATGGGAACACTTCGCTGTGGGTTCAGACGATTCCCGGCGGCACGCAGACAGAGGTTGTGGCTCGTGATCGGAAGTACCGGAAACCGATGGGGCGGATTTCACTGAAGGTTGTTGGCCCGCTCGGGAAACCTGTGGCGGCGCGGGTTTTCGTGACCGGGGCAGACGGACGCGCCTACGCCCCCGATGATGCCTGGATGCACGCCGACGACAGCTTCGACCGCTCCGAGCGTCCCTTCGAAGCCCATTATTTCGATACGACTGGCGCCTCGGAGATCACCGTGCCCGCTGGCCAGGTGCAGGTAGACCTCATGCGCGGCTTCGAAAATCATTTCGAGCAGCGCACGATCGAGGTGAAGCCGGGGGAAACCGTCCAACTTGCCGTGGGGCTGGTTCCGTTCCCTGTTGGAATGGCCACCCTCACACATTGGGTCAGCGGCGACGTGCACGTGCACATGAATTATGCTGGAACCTATCGCAACACGCCGAATCACCTTGTAGAGCAGGCGGCAGCAGAAGATGTAGGGATCGTCGAGAACCTGATTGTCAACAAGGAACAGCGCTTTCCCGACATCGCCTATTTTTCTCCGCGCCTCGATCCTGCTTCGACCAGCGATCACTTACTCCTGCACGGGCAGGAATTTCATACGAGTTATTGGGGCCATCTTGGACTGCTCAATCTACACCATAACATCCTGCTTCCTGGGTATGCCGGCTATCCCAACACAGCCGCTGCAAGCTTATATCCGACGAACGCCGACATAGCGGATATGGCGCATGAACAGGGTGCGCTCGTGGGATATGTGCACCCGTTCGACACCTTTCCCGACCCAGCCAAAGACGAATCTCTAACCGATGAATTGCCTGCCGACGTGGCGCTCGGCAAGGTGGATTACATCGAGGTACTCGGTTTCTCCGATCACAAGGCCACTGCTGACGTCTGGTACAAGCTGCTCAATTGCGGCTTCCGCCTGCCCACCGCCGCCGGCACCGATTTCATGGCCGACTACGCATCGGTCCGGGGCCCGATAGGCCTAAACCGCGTGTATGCCGAGGTTCCAGTTACGCCCAACAAACCACTCAAAATCGACCCCTGGCTCGCAGCTATCAAAGCAGGCCGGACCTTTGCCACCAATGGTCCTCTGCTGAAGTTCTCCCTCGGAGACCAATCCATCGGTGGCGAAGTGAAGCTGGAGAGTAGGAAGGACGGCCCGCCGAAAGACGTCCCGTTCAAAGCCGATCTCACCTCGATCGTTCCGATCGATCACCTGCAGATCGTTTGCAACGGAAGTGTCCTGCGAGAACTGAAGGTCCCCGCTACCCATACTACTGCTCCCGCCAAGGGCAACCTTTCCCTCGAATCAGGCGTAAAGGTCGCGCAAGAACTGACGGCCGTCGTTACTAGCACTACTGTCCACGCCGAAGGCAACCTCCCGCTCGAATCCAGCGGCTGGTGCGTCCTCCGCGCGTTCAGCGACAAGGCCGAGTATCCGATCCTCGACCTCTACCCATACGCCACCACCAGCCCGATCTACGTAGTCGGCGCGGGCAAGCCCCTTCACAGCCCCGCCGACGCGACATACTTTGTAGCTTGGATAGACCGGTTGATCGCCGCCGCTCGCAGTAACTCGTCATGGAACACGGAGGCGGAGAAGCAGTCCGTGCTCGCAATGCTGGAGGCGGCAAGAAAGAAGTACGAGGCGTTGTCGCAGTAAATCGTGATTGTCTTGGAATGTTGCCATCTCATCTAGAACTGGTTGCATAAATGTCTTTGCGGTGCTGCGAATATGGCCCTCAGGGGCTAAAGCCCGTACTCAATCAAAGCGACTTACGCGGCCCTGAAGGGCCGCTCTTCCACGGTCGCGCTGACTTTCCTGACTTTTTGCGCGGGCTGTGAAGCCGTGTCTTCCCAAAACCTATTTATGAAACCAGTTGTGCATCAACTCACCCTTCTTTCAAACAAAAATTGTGCAAACAGGTGACACGGCAATGACAACCGGACCCGAGTGGCTCTACTAGCATTCGATTGCTCGCAGGTCCGAGAAAGTGTCCGAGCGACCGTATGACTCAGTGACTGTCCCTCGCCCCTGCTCGCCTCACAAAATCCAAGGAGGAACTTGTATGCAGCGCAAGAATGCTCTCACGATTTGTCTCGGGCTTGCGGTCCTGCTCGTCTCGAGCGCGGCCATGGCGCAGTATCAACTCACAGATCTGGTTTCCAATCAGGTGGGCGCCGCACGCCATACCGATCCGCTTCTGGTGAATGCCTGGGGACTCACTTATGGGCCGGGCGGGCCGTTCTGGATTAGCGACAACGGCTCCGGTTGGTCCACGCTCTACACTGGGACGGGATCCGCCAAGAGCTTGCAAGTGGTGGTTCCGTCGGCCTCGGGCGCCGGCCCCGGCTCGCCGACCGGAATTGTCTTCAACGGTTCGCAAGACTTTTCGGTGCAGGGATGGGCGGCGATTTTCCTGTTTGCGACTCTGGACGGAACCATCAGCGGATGGGCGCCCCAGTCCAATCCCAACGCCGCCATCATTGCCGTGGACAACTCGGCTTCGGGCGCGGTCTACACCGGCCTGGCGATTACCAACAAACCGTCGGGAAACTTTCTGTACGCCGCCGACGTCGCCAACAACAAGGTTGACATGTACGACGCCAACTTCAACCTCGTGAAGTCATTCACCGATACGACTCTGCCGGCAGGCGTTTCCCCGTTCGGTATTCAAGACATAGACGGGTTGGTCTTCGTTGCGTTCGCTCCCGCTAACGGAAGCGCCGGCGGCTACATTGACATTTTCCGCGAAGACGGCACCATGGTTCAGCGGCTTGCTCAGGGCGGGCACTTAAATCAGCCCTGGGGCCTTGCAGTGGCGCCCAAGAATTTCGGACCGCTTAGCAATGCTCTTCTGGTCTCGAACAATACGAACTTCGGCACCATCAACGCCTTTAATCTGGCCACCGGACAGTATGTAGGCACGGTCAAGGACACGAACGGAAAGGCCATCCATATTGATCAGCTCTGGGGCATCGAGTTCGGCGGAGGCAGTGCCAACAACGGCCACAAAGACCAGCTTTTCTTTACTGCCGGTCCGAATCACAACAAGGCCGGAACGTTCGGCGTGATTCAGATGAAGTAACGAAAGAAGACAAGTGAGTCAGCGCGAAGGCCGCCTCCCCGGGCGGCCTTTCCGCGTGAATGAAACTTCGTGACCAATCGCGGCCCCAATCATCGGCGCGCCGTTCCTCTTCGGGTTGACCCAGCCACACATCGCGGCCTAACATAACCGCCGACGGCACTGGGGCCTTTGAATGATCGGCCAGACGGTCTCCCACTATCACATCGTCGGCAAGCTTGGTGGTGGTGGCATGGGCGTGGTGTACGAAGCGGAAGACACCCGCCTGGCCCGCCATGTGGCCCTGAAGTTCATTCCCGCCGAAATGGCCAAGGACCGCAAGTCCCTTGACCGCTTCATCCGAGAAGCTCGCGCCGCCTCCCAGTTGAACCATCCCGGCATCTGCACCATTCACGACATTCAGGATATGGACGGGCACCCCTTCATCGTCATGGAGAAGCTCGAAGGCACCAGCCTGAAGGAGCTGATGCGGACCCGGAAGATCGAGATTGAGGAGCTTCTCGATATCGGCATCCAGGTGACCGACGCGCTCGCTGCTTCCCACGCGAAAGGAATCATCCATCGCGACATCAAGCCCGCCAATATCTTCGTTGCGGGGAACGGCCAGACCAAGATTCTCGATTTTGGATTGGCCAAAATGGTGCACGATCCCAGCGGCAGCGAGGCCGCTCTGGAAGACTCGCTGACCGCCATGGGCGTAATTCCCGGAACCGCCGTCTATATGTCTCCCGAGCAGGCCCGGGGCGAAGAACTCGATCCGCGCAGCGACCTGTTCTCGCTCGGCGTCGTGCTGTATGAGATGGCGACGGGCAAGAAGCCGTTTGCCACCGGCAACATTATCACCACCCTCGATGCTGTCCTGAATCAGAAACCGGTCTCGCCGCTGCAACTCAATCCCAAGCTCCCGCCCGACCTCGAGGGCATCATTGGCCGGGCCATGGAGAAGGAACGCGGGCATCGCTATCCGAACGCGCTGGCGATGAAGGGCGATCTGCAATCCCTGCGCAAAGAGACTGAATCCAGTCTGACCAGGACGGGCCGCACGCGGCGGGCTTTACCGTATCGCATCGCCACCACCACCTTCCAGGCAACCACCAAGTGGTCCACCTACGTTCTTCTCGCCGTCTGCGCCCTGCTGTTGACGATGCTGGTGGCCGTGGGGGCCTGGTGGTTCAAGCACCGGGGCGCGATGTCCGGCGGCGCTGCCAGGAACACGATCGCCGTGCTGCCCTTGCAGAACATGAATCGAGACATCAGCGTCGAGTTTCTTCAATTCGCGCTGGCCGATGAAATTGCCAACACCCTCACCTACACCCGCAGCCTCGACGTTCGACCCTCGGCGATTACTCGCAAGTTTACCGGCAACGATGTGGACCCCGAAAAGGCAGGGCGCGAGCTCCACGTCGCCAGCGTGATTGGCGGACATTTTGTGAAGCAAGGCGACCACCTCCTGATCACGCTCGAGGCCATCCAGGTGGACAGCGACCGCCTGTTGTGGCAAACCAACGTCACCGCGCCGGCCGACGATCTGATCGCCATGCAATCGGAAATCGCCGCCCAGATACGGCAGGGCTTGCTGCCCGCGCTCGGCGTGACTGGCGGTTTTCTCGATACCGGCACACGTCCGAAGAATCCCGAGGCCTACGATCTCTACCTGCACAGTCTGGCGCTGCCGCACGACGCCGGGCCCAACAAAGATGCCATCGCGGTGCTGGAACACGTCGTGGCAGTTGACCCAACTTACGCGCCCGCCTGGGAGCAGCTTGGCCTGCGCTGCTACTACGATGCCGACTATTCCGACGGCGGCGAAGCGATGTTCCAGCGCTCGAACCGGGCGTGCGAGCGCGCCATCGAACTCGATCCCAACCGCCTTGTCGCCGCCGGACAACTCATCACCAATCGCGTCGAACGCGGCGAACTGGGCAAGGCCTACCAAGCCGCGCAAGAACTGGTCAAGCGGCGTCCCGACAGCGCTCAGGCCCATTTCGTGATGAGCTACGTCTATCGTTACGCCGGCATGCTTGAGCCGGCAGCCAGTGAATGCAATACGGCCCTCGCGCTCGATCCGGGGAACTACACTTTCCGTTCCTGCGCCTGGACGTTTGCGGAACTGGGCAAACCCGAGCGCGCCGCCGAGTTCGTTCGCCTCGACGCCGGTTCGGAATGGGCGGCCTACGCCATGCCTTCCATTCTTTTGCGCGAAGGAAAAGTTCAAGAGGCGCGCGAGGCTGTGAAGCAAATGCCGACCACCCCGCGCTACCACAAGGACCTGCTGGAGGCCTGCCTCCAGTTGCGGCCCGCCGCTGACCTCGACCGCATCGCGCAGGAGGACGAAACCAATTTACCGACCGATCCTGACCCCGAGACCTGGTATTACCAGGGAGCCATCCTCGCCTACTGTGGCAAGAAACAGGCGGCTCTTCACATGTTGCAGAGCGCGGTAGGCCAGAATTATTGCGCCTACTCGAACCTGCTTTTGGATCCATTGCTCGCCAAGATCCGCACAGATACAGGCTTTGACAAAGTGTTAACCGCGGCTGGGGCTTGCCAGGAGGCGGTGCGGGCCGCAGCCACGGCGCCCAGCCTGTGACAAAGAAACGAGGACTGCGTCTATATATTGCGGCGCGTAACCCGGAGGCTGGTACAATCCCACGTTGCTTGCGATTCTCGAATTCTGCATCTCTTCCAAATACTCTTCCAACAGGAGCTGTCATGATTTCCATGCGCAAGTTGTTCGCTCTGGCAATGCTCGCTTGTGCCTGCTTGGTCTTGGCCCTGGAAACCCAGGCTCAGGAAACCCATGCTCAGGAAACCCAGGAAGGCCGCTTGCTGCGCTTTCCCGACATCTACAAGGACAAAGTCGCATTCATGTATGGCGGCGATCTCTGGCTGGCGTCAAGTTCAGGAGGCCAGGCGCGCCGCATCACTTCGCATCCTGGACGCGAGTTGTTCCCGAAGTTTTCGCCCGACGGCAAGTGGCTCGCCTTCACCGGCCAATACGACGGCAACTTCAACGTCTATGTCATGCCGTCCGATGGCGGACAGCCGGCGCAGCTCACTTTTTACCAGGGATCGGCGCAGCCGCTCAGCGATCGCATGGGCATACTTAATCAGGTGATCGGCTGGACGCCGGACAGCCAGAACATCGTCTTCCTGTCGCGCCGCGATGCTTCTAATGGCTGGACCAAACGCCCCTACACGGTCAGCGTCACCGGCGGAATGCCGCAGCCCATGCCTATGGACGAAGGCGGCCTGCTTTCTTATTCGCCGGACGGCACGAAGATCGCCTACAACCGCATCTTCCGCAATTTCCGCCAATGGAAACGTTACACCGGCGGCTTGGCTCAGGACATCACCATCTACGACCTCAAGAACAATGTTGTGGACCAGGTCATTCCCCACACCGACTACACCGATTCCTTTCCGATGTGGCACGGCAACACGATTTTCTTCACTTCCGACCGCGGCCCAGAACATCGCCTAAACCTTTACAGCTTCGATCTCGGCAGCAAGCAGGTTCAGCAACTGACGAAGTTCGATCAATTCGACATCATGTGGCCTAGCATGGGTACGGATGCCATCGTATTTGAGAACGGTGGCTACCTCTACACCTTCGACTTCGACACTCGCCAGCCGAAGAAGCTGACCATCTACGTGAACGGCGAGCGCGACCAGACCATGAAGCACTGGACGGACGCGAGCCGGCACATAACCGACTTCGACATTGCACCCGACGGCAAGCGCGCCGTCTTTGCCGCGCGCGGCGAAGTGTTCACCGCTCCCGCCAAAGAAGGCAGCATTCGCAACCTGACGAATTCGCCGGGCGCGCGCGAACAGAAAGTGGCGTGGTCGCCGAACGGGCAGTGGATCGCCTACATTTCCGACCGCACCGGAGAAGACGAGATCTACATCGCACCGCAGGACGGCCTCGGCCTTGAAGAAGCGATCACCAGCGGCCACAAAGGCTTCATGTTCCAGCCGGTCTGGTCGCCCGATAGCACGAAGATTGCCTGGGCAGACAAGGATCTGAAGCTCTGGTATGTGGACATCAAAACGAAGAAACCCGTCGAAGTGGACCGCGCTAAGTACGGTGAAATTACGAATTACAACTGGTCGCCCGACAGTCAATGGCTTGCCTATGACAAGCCGTTGGACACGGGTTATTCGGTCGTTTATCTCTACGGCTTAGCCGACAGCAAAATCACACCGGTCACCTCGACCCTGAACAATAGCTATGCGGCGTTGTTCGATCGGGACAAACGCTACCTCTATTTTCTCTCCGACCGTGATTACAACGAGGTTCTCGGCAACATTGATTTTGAATTTTCCAATCCCAAAACCACTCGCGTGTACGTGGTCACATTGACTGCGGATGAGCCCTCGCCGTTCCCCGCCTTGAGCGACGAAACAAAGGTGAAGACCGAGGAGCCCGCCGCCACTGCGACCACGCCCGAGTCGAAACCGGGAAAGAACCCGAAGCAGCCGCCCAAGAAAGAGGAAAAGACCGAGGAGAAAGCCGCCGGGACTGAGGCCAAGGAACCGCCGCGGGTCTTCAAGGTTGATCTCGACGGCATCCAGAATCGCATCGTAGCCCTGGCAGTTCCTCCCGCCGCTGTGATCCACAGCTACGATGCCACCAAGGACGCCATCTACTACTCGACCTCTCCCATCGGAGGCCTGTCAGGGCCGCTGGCTGGAGAAAGCCCGGCTATCCATGCCTACGATCTCAAAGAACACAAAGACAAAGTGCTGATCGAAGGCGCAGACCATTTCGCGCTTTCCTTTGACGGCACGAAGTTGCTGTACCGAGCCGATGGAGACGGCCAGGGCCGCGGAGGCCCGCCTAAGTTCGGCATCATCGATGCCAAACCGCCCGACGCGCCACACAAGGTGGGAGACGGCGCTCTCAATCTGGCCGGCATGCGCGCCGAAGTTGACCCTCCGCAGGAATGGAAGGAAATGTTCAACGAGGTCTGGCGCCAGGAGCGCGACTACTTCTTCGAGCCCTCGATGAATGGAGTGGATTGGCAGAAGACCCGAGACCAGTATGCGCAATTGCTCCCCTATGTCGCCGACCGTTATTCGCTCACTTACGTTCTGGGCGAAATGATCGGAGAGTTATCGAACTCGCACACTTATGTGGGCGGCGGTGACTTCCCCGACCTGCACTCGGTCAACGTCGGACTGCTCGGCGCCGACTATGAACTCGATTCCGCTGCCGGCATGTATCGCTTCAAGAAAATCTACGCGGGAGAGAATTGGGATGCGCACTCCCGGTCTCCGTTGACTGAACCCGGCGTCAATGTAAAAGAAGGCGACTATCTGGTTGCCATCAACGGACGCGCGCTGCGCTCGCCTCAAACTCCCGACGAGCTACTCACCAATAGTGCCAACGAAGTCGTAACCCTCACCGTCAACTCCAAGCCCACTGCCGATGGCGCGCGCAAGGTCGTGGTGAAGCCGATCGCAGACGAGTTCAGGCTGCACGAGCTGAACATGATCGAGACCAACCGCAAGAAAGTAGACGCGGCCAGCGGCGGTAAAATCGGCTACGTCTACCTGCCAGACATGGGCGATGCGGGGCTCAACGAGTTCGTCAAACAATACTTCCCGCAGATTCGCAAAGAAGGAATCATTTTCGACGTCCGCTACAACGGCGGAGGTTTCGTCGATGAGCTGATCTTCGAGCGCCTGCGGCGCATGCTCGCCGGTATGGCCAGCGCTCGCAACTTTGAGCCGGGCCCGATCCCGGGCAATGTCTTCCACGGCTACATGGCCTGCGTCACCAACCATTACGCCGCTTCCGATGGTGATTTCTTCAGCTACTTCTTCAAGCACTACAAGCTGGGGCCGCTCATCGGTGAGCGCACCTGGGGAGGAGTGCGGGGCATCCGCGGGATGATGCCGCTAATGGATGGCGGCTACATCACTCGTCCCGAGTTCTCGCTCTATGGACTCGACAGTAAGTGGCTGATCGAGAACCGCGGCGTCGAACCTGACGTCGTCGTGGATAATCCGCCGGACCTTGTCTTGAAAGGACAAGATCCCCAACTGGAAAAAGCCGTCGAGATGCTCATGCAGCAGATCAAGGCCAATCCCAAGAAACTGCCGGCACGTCCACCCGACCTGCCGCCTTACCCGGAAGGCCCCGGCCTCTAAGCGATTGGGCTTCGATCATTCGGCAACGCGCCTCGCGTAGCCTGATGTCGAAGCCCTTACCAGGCCCCTCAGAATTGTCATCCCGAGCGAAGCGAGGGATCTGCATCTTGCTGGTGAACTGCAGATCCCTCGCTTCGCTCGGGATGACAAAACCAAAGCTGAAGAGCAACCCATCCCCTACCCACAAACTGCTAAGGAGATCAGCCAGGTAACTTGCGAATGGTTACCTGCGTGATCTTGTCCGAAGGTACTTAATAGGTGTGGTCGACATTACGGAAGTGACATTTACACACTGGCCAAGCGGCCATAGCATGGACCCGTAGTCTGGCAGTTCTGGGGGAGGGCTGCCGAAGGCGTCCTGAGCCAAACAGCTCAGGGCGTCTTTTTTTGTGCATGATCCAGGCTTGAAATCCGCCGCTTTCTCTCTGATCGCCTGCGGTGTCGCCGGCGCTGTTATGCGGTCGGAAGCCGCGTCCGCAGCTTGATCACTTCTTCTGCCAGGTCTTACCGCCGTCGGCGCTGCTCCAGGTTTCGTTAGTGGCGGTCGCCAGGACGATCTCTGCCGTGTCCTGTTTCAAGTCGATGCTGGTCACGTCCGAACTCAGCGGCTGGCCTTTGAAGGACACCTTAACCACGCTCCAGGTCGCACCTTCATCAGTTGATTGCATAAGCGTGCCCGCCTGCCCTCCCGCCCAAACCTCCTGACCGCGCTTGGCGTAGCAGGACAACGGATGATCCGCCTTCACTGCGGTCTGCCAGCTCTGGCCGCCGTCGAGCGAACGCTCGAGGACGCCCGCTTTAATCATCCACATCGCGTTCGGCTTCAGACTTAACAAACCAAGCGGAGCCGCGGCGCGTGTCGCAAACATCGCGTTGTTGGCCTGCGGCTTCATTTGAGTCTGCGCCCCGGTCCCGGCCTTCTCCTCGCTGACCATTTCCTCGAGTGGCGGCTTGGCCTTTGCAATCGCCGGAGCCTCGTTCCGCGCCATCAAGGCGCTATCGAGCGAGGACACTGTGGTTTGAACGCCTGTTGCTCCCGAAACCTCAACTGCCTCAGTCGTCTTTCCCGGCGCTGCGAGCGCGAGTGGGGCCGGCGGAGGCGCCGACTCCAGCTTGTCGGCCGCGGCACCCTTCTTCAGGTTGTCGGCAATAACTGTTCCCGAATCTGAGCCACGCGCTGCCGCCGCGAAAGGCGCAGGCTTTGCCTTCTCCGGAACGAATTCCTGCTTTGTCTCAGCCTTGGGAGCTTCCATCCGGCTCTGTTCTGCGGCCGATCCGGAAGCAAGCTGCGCAGTCGGAGCCGCTGGCCCGTTCGGCCGCGCCGCCTGGCTCGTCGCCATACTCACCGGAGCGTTCGGCTTTGCCCAACGCTCCAGCCCCGGTCGGGCCACCAGCACGGCCACTGCAATGCCCGCTGCCAGCGCTGCCCAGCGCAGATTCGCCCAGGCAAACCATCCCCCCGGCGGCATGACAGGCGCCGGCGCCCGTTGGACTTCAGCCTCCTGCTCGACTGGCGCTGGCGTCAGTTCAGTTGCCGGAAGCGCCAGGACCACCACCTCGCGGCAATCCCCGCAGAGGGCCAAGTGCTCGAGCACACGGTCACGCTCCGCGGCCGAAAGCGCCTGCTCGGCAAACGCGGCTAGCACATCCGCTTCAGGATGCGCTCCCTCCGCCGCCTGGCCCGCGGTTCTCAGCCGTTGGTGCACGATTTTTGGCACTTCAGTCATCCGCTACTTCCTTCATTCGCTTCCTTCGCCCGCGTTCGGAGCAGGAGCCTTTCTCCCAGGGAACGCCGCCGGTCCCGAATCTTGCATCAAACGTGAGCGCAAATCGAGGGTTATATCCCGCACGTCTGTTTCCAGAGCCTCCACGGCCTGGGCGTGGCTCATGCCCCGCTCTCGCAGTCCCGCCAGGATACGCTTGCGCAGCCCCGTCGAAATCCGGTCCAGGCGCCGGCTGACGCTTGATTCATGCAGCCCCAGCGCCCGCGCGATGTCAGCCAGCGTTCGCCCGTCCAGATAATAGGCCGCCAGCGTAAACCGATCCTCTGCCGAAAGCTCGGCCAGCGCTTCGTCGGTCGCCGTCTCTAGCCGCCGGTCTAAAGCGCATACCGCCTCCGGAGCCTTCGCCACAAACTGCGCGCCCGCATCCGTCTGTTCCTCCAGGCTAACCGTGCGCTTCTGCTTGCGATAGCGATTGACAAACTCCTGCGCCATCACCGTGCGCAACCAGCCTTCAAGCGATCCCCGCCCGGTGTAGAACGCGAGCTTCGAACTGCGAGCCCCATTGTGGGCGCTCACGCCGTACAAATCGGCAAACAGCGAATCCGCCAGTTCCGCCGCGTGCGCGATATCCCGCGTGATGTGAAGCGCCATGGCGTGCAGCTTTTGACGATACCGGCTGACAAAGTCTTCCCACGCGCGCTCGTTGCCCGCCGCGCACGCGCGCGCCAGCGCCAGTTCTTCAATACGCAGCGCCGCGCAGAACTCGACTTTCGCGTGCGCGGAAGCGTCGCGAACATACTTCTGCTGAATTTCTTCGAGGATCGCCGCGAAGTGTTCCCTGCTCATGCTGTACGCCGCAGCCCCGCTGCGGGCATATAAGTCCGCGGCAGCGCCGATTCCCCCGGATTGGCCGCGCGATGGCATCTTCCAGATGATGCTAGCAATTTTTTAGACGCAAGAAACCGTAATTTGTACGTTCCCGATCCAGCGAGCAGAGCAGACACTCCTGGAAGGCTCGCGGAATCTGACCCCGGCACGCTCCTTCTTGGCGTGCCGGGCGGCAGGCGGGCAAAAGATCGCGCGCCCGCGAGAGCCCGTCCATCGTGTCATCCCTGCCGGGGAGGCTTCTTTATGCGGCTGTTCACCATTGTAGCGGGTATTTCTCTGTTGATACTAGCGGCGGTCGTAGTCCCCTGTCTGTTGCAGGCCGGCGAAACCGGGCAATTGTCGAGTAACTCATCCGGCTATTCTCTACTTAGTCCAATTCGCAGCGGCAACCTCACTGTTTTTCCCGTGGTAGCCGCTAAGTCGTATGACACTCATGAATTCCTTACTCTCGACGAAGGCCTGCGCTCGGGGGACGTCATCGTCACCGAAGCTGGCCAGGCGCGTGGTCTCATCCGCCGTCGCCCCGGCCACACGCTGCCTATCATTCCCGACCGCGGGGCGGAGGTGAATCGGCTAGTATTAGTGAATAACTCCACTCGCCCATTGTTACTCCTTGCCGGCGAGATTGTTACCGGAGGCAAACAGGACCGCGTGATTGGCAAAGACCGCATCGTGCCTCCCGAGAGCGATCCCGTGGACCTCAGCGTCTTCTGCGTCGAACCTGGACGCTGGGTAGGGACAAGCGAGAAGTTCGACGCCAAGGCATCCATAGGCCTGCTCGCCTCGCCGGTAGTGCGCAGCAAAGCCATGGGTGCAAAGGATCAACAGCAGGTCTGGGACAGCGTCCGCACCTCGCAGCGCGCTATGGCGCAAACCGTCGAAGTGACGGGTGGCGTTCCCGCCGCTGCCGAAGTCAATGGGACCACTTCCTATGCGCGCGTCATGGACAATAAAGAAGTGCAAAAGCAGGTGGACGCCGTCGCCGCTCCCGTCGAGCACAATTACGAAAGCGTCATCCACCAACTGCGAGACAAGAAGGCCGTGGGAGTCGTGGTCGCGGTCAATGGTGATATCGTCTGGGCCGATATCTTTGCCAGCACCCAGTTACTCCAGAAGTACTGGCCGAAACTCGTTCGCTCCTACGCCACTGAGGCCGTCGTAACTCGCGCCAAAGGCGGAGAGGCCACTATCAAGGACGCACAGAAGTTCCTTGACAATCTCGAAGCCCGGCACGAGACTTCCGACACCGAGCCCGGCGTCTATCGTCAAACCGAGCGCACCGGCGACGGCTTCAAGGTTTTCGAGCTAACCTCTCTGTTGCCAAAGACGGGCTTTCCGATCCACATCGCCAAAATGGCTGACTAATGCAATGCGCGCGGGCGATGCGTCGTGCCCCAGCAGGGCCCGCCAAACCGCTTGTCATCCTGAGAGGCTGTGACTCTTTGCGCCCAGTCATCCTGAGCGGAGCGGACGGATTCGCGAACGCGAATCCGTCCGCGGAGTCGAAGGATCCCAACACCCAATGGAACACCACCTGGTGGGTGCCTTTGGGGCCTCGAAAATATCTGCAACTCGTCGCAAGTACGTGAAGCGTCGTCCTATCTTCGCGGTTTGACTTCGCGCCAGGGTTTGAGTACTATCACTCAGTTTTATTCCGATATAACCATAACCATTATCTCGGGTCAGTATCTCAAGCAGGAGCATGTATGGGGAACTTCTACACTGACGTCATTAAGCTGGATGCACGATTCAATTCCGTGGCGCGCATCGACGACTTGCAACTGTTGGAACCAAAAACTCGGCAACTGGTGCAGCTCATCTTAAGTGGAGCGGCGCAGATGGGGATCGAAGTTGCCGTTTTTGAGACTTACAGGAGTCAGGCAAGACAGGAACAGCTGTATCTGAATGGAGCCACCCGGCTGCGGGTAGTGGGTGTCCATCATTATGGGCTTGCATGTGATATCGTGCGCGAAATAAGTGGAGAGCCGTCATGGAAAGGTGACTTTTCGTTTCTGGGACAGCTCGCCCGCAGTGCCGGTATGATTTGGGGCGGTAATTGGGGCGATCCCCATGTGCGCCATTCTTTTGTGGATCCTGTACACGTCCAGAGGTGCACCGTAGCCAGACAGCCGCAGCTATTCGATGGGTCGTGGTACCCGGATGACAATTACAACCCGTATACCGACGAACCTCATGTTTTTTTTGCAAGTGCTTCGGCAGGGAGCAAAACGGGCAAGGCTACCCTCGTGAAAAGACGCAGAGCGCAATCATAACGGAGTAGGCTCCGGCGGAAACGAGGGCGGGCAGTCCCAGGAAACGTCCCTATACGGTCTTACCGAGAACTGAGAACTGGCCCCTGAGAGCCGAGGGCTGGCGGCTGACAGCCAATAGCCGAGAGCGGGCAGCCGATGACTAGTGGCCAGGTACTGTCCTAATTTGTGTAGGACAGTACCAGTGGCCGATTTTCACTCTCCGTTCACAGTTGCGTTTTATCCTGAAACATTGCACTCTCAATCTCATGGCCACCAAACCCAGGACCCCAGCAACGCGACCCAAGCGGGTCTCAGCGGCGCCCTCACCGAAGGCAGTCAAGGTGCGCGCCAGCCCTGCGCTCGCGACTGAAGGAGCGCCGGGAGATGAACTCTCCGCGCTTGTCCTCCGCGCCTGCCTTATTGCGCGCGACGCGGTCTTCAATGTTCGCGACACGCTCGCCGACGGATCTCGCCTGGCATTTCTCGCCATCAAAGATTGCGAAAAGGAGCTTGATCAGATTGAGCGAAAAATTGATGAGCAGCTTCCTGGTGCGATCACCCGAGTTAGCGAAGCCAAAGCCCGCGAACTGCTCGCCTGCTTGAAGTTCATCACCGACCTGGAGCGCATCGGCGATCTGGCCTACAGCGCAGTCATGCAACTCGAACCGCGGCGCGAAAAGTTGCCGGCCGACGATTCCCGCGCCCTGGTTGAGATGGCCTCCCTGCTCCGCGAAATGCTCGAGCAGGTGCATCAGGGCTTTCTGACTCGCGACATCGCGTATGCGCAGAGCGTTCTGCGCTCGGACCCGGAAGTGGACCACATCTGCCACGCCCTGTTTCAGCGCCACCTGGCCGCGCCCAACAGTTCCCAGCCAGGCGCACCCGCGGGCCCGCAGAACTTCGATATCCTCCTCGCCGCTCAGGCACTGGAGCGCATCGGAGACCACGCCAAAAATCTGGCAGAAGAAATCTGCGGCTTGGCTGAACGCCGTTCGCTGCGACACACGACCAAGAAACTGAACTACACGTAGACCGCACCGCGGCTTTGCTATAATCGAGTTCTATTCGCCGGGAAAGCACGTCGCCAGGCACACGGAGGGCGCTATCGTCTAGGGGTTAGGACGGAAGATTCTCAATCTTCAAACCCGGGTTCGATTCCCGGTAGCGCTACCAGCTATCATCCGTTAAAGCCCGCTAAATCAGCGGGGTTTCTTTTTGCTCCAAAAACGTGCTGACGCTCCCTAACCTGAATTCTCGCTCGCCGTGGTACACAAACTGGTATACCGGCCATTCGGCCCATACTTCGCCGTGCCCTACGGCAGAATGAACCACTCGCCCGGCGCTGCAGCCCACCGCTGCCGCAACGGTGACCAACCACTGAGTCGAGTTGACGTTGAATGCTACGACCAGCACTTCTGGAAGAACGGTCACTCAGTGCGAATCGTCGTGTTCGACGACTGGATGCCCGCGAATCAGGCGCAATTGAAACTGGCCCTGGCGGGCCACCGTAAATGGAGAAGTCACAATTCCAATGGACTTATTTCTGGGGCCACGTCAAGTGGAGCCTAACAGCCCCACTCGGCTTCACCAGGCTTGGCAAAGTACGGCCGTGATTTTGACGATTGGTTCTTGGTCGAATCGAATGCGAGGAGTGTTAGGCGCGCTGCTGCCACTAAGCGATTCTTCTCAGGTTTTGCCATCTCTTTCCAAGAACCACTCTCGCTCCCCTTGCCGAATACTTCCAGTGCCTGGTGATAGTGGTGGAGAAACTCTGCCAACCGTTCCGGTGCTATTTCTTCAATCCACATACGCGCTGTTCTCCCCTGACCATGTTGTGGCGCCAGTGCCACAACCATTGGATACCGAAGTACAGAAAGTTTCAATAAGGGCCCCGTAACCTGTGCATTCTGCACACGTTTGACTGTGATGGCCGTCACAGCGACTCCGACGAGCGGTCCTTAAGATTCAGCTCTTGCCGATCCGATTTGGAGCGCTGGGTCCCTGGCACAGCCGGTCTTCTATCCCGATGCTGAACAAGAACCGCTTTTCCGTCCCTCCCGTGGGTGACGGACGACCCGCGATTGCGGAGATTTATCTTGCGTAACGGAAAAAGTCTACTGTGAGCTCGATCATTGGGATTCGAAGGGAAGACAAGAACCAGTGGGAACGCCGCGTGCCCCTGGTTCCGACTGATACATCCGACCTGCAGACGAAGCGAGGGGTGCGGGTTCTTGTCCAGCCCTCCAGTGTGCGTGTGTGCACGGATGATGAGTACCGGTCCGCTGGCATCGAGGTGAACGAGGATCTTGGCCCTGCGTCGGTTATCCTCGCGATAAAGGAAATCCCGACACACTTGCTATTACCAGGGAAGACCTACGTCTTCTTCGCACACGTGGTGAAGGGGCAACCCCACAACATGCCCATGCTCCGGCGTTTGATGGAACTAGGCTGTTCCCTCGTGGACTACGAAAAAATCACGGATGATCAGAAGCGAAGACTGATTTTCTTCGGCCGCCACGCCGGCTATGCCGGAATGATCGAGACGTTGCGCTGCCTCGGGCAACGGCTGGCTGTGTCTGGAGTGTCAACGCCGCTTGCACAGGTGCACCCGGCGTTCGAGTATCGGGACCTGTCTGAGGCAAAAGCTCACATCGCCGCGCTGGGCGACGAAATTGTGCATCAGGCGGGAGCACCCCCGTTCGTCTTTGGCTTTTCCGGGTATGGCAATGTATCGATGGGGGCGCAGGAAGTGTTCGACTGTCTTAAACCCGTAGAGGCGGCCGTTGCGGATCTGACTGCCGCGGCGTCCGCAGCCGCGGGCCCGCGGCCTGTGAAAGTCGTGTTCCGCGAGGAGGACATGGTCGAACGCAAGGAACAGAGCATCCCGTTCAACCTGCTAGAGTATTATGAACATCCGGAACGATACGAGGGCTGTTTTGAAAAGCATCTGCCGTACCTTGATGTGCTGGTCAATTGCATTTATTGGGAACCGCGATATCCGCGTCTGGTCACGCGCGCGTGGGCCAAGAGAAACTACCTCCCGGGTTGTGCCCCGCGCCTCAAGGTAATCGGCGACATCAGCTGCGACATTGAAGGAAGCGTCGAACTCACCATGAGAGTAACCGAGCCGGACCATCCCTGCTACGTTTACCTCCCCGAACAGGATTCTGTCCGGGACGGTGTGGAGGGGAATGGGCCGGTCATCATGGCGATCGACAATCTCCCGTGCGAGATTCCTCGGGAATCGTCTCAGTACTTCAGTTCTGTGTTGCGGGACATGGTTGCCCCGCTGGTGAACGCCGACTGGCAGGTTCCATTTGAAATGCTCGACTTGCCGCCTTATTTAAAACGGGCCGTGATCGTGCATCAGGGGCGTCTGACCCCTGACTATCAGTACATTCAAAAACATCTGGAGGCGCATCCGTGATCTGCGCATGGGCCTCGAAACTATGCGGAAGGGCTCAGCTGCACACCTTCCCGTGAGATCCAGGAGCCGAATATGAAACGTGTTCTAGTGTTAGGCGCCGGGCTGGTAGCCAGGCCGTTGGTGCGGTATCTGTTGGACAAGGGTTATCAGGTCACCATGGCGAGCCGGACGGTAAGCAAGGCTGAAGCCATGATTGCCGGCCATCCCGCCGGGAAGGCGCTCGCTCTCAATGTTCAAGATGAGACCGTGCTGGCGCAGTTAATAAAGGATTGCGACCTCGCGGTCAGCCTCGTTCCCTACACGTTCCATCCGGTGGTGGCAAGGCACTGCATCGCCAACCGGAAGCACATGGTGAC
>Ga0187803_10000102_pt1 | contig 34859 bp, 27 predicted proteins | sample NC_wetland_sal_i_2_FD_132425 | JGI IMG/M metagenome (GOLD analysis project Ga0187803, IMG submission 132425) | Wetland sediment microbial communities from Neuse River Estuary, North Carolina, USA - Control_3 | ecosystem: Environmental > Aquatic > Freshwater > Wetlands > Sediment | place: USA...
CAACTGGTTGTGCTTGAATCGACCACCTATCCCGGGACAACCGAAGAGTTGGTGCTGCCGATCCTGGAAAAGAGCAATTTGCGCTGCCCGATCGCCACTGGACCCGAAAATGAAAATGTGGCCGGTGATTTCTTCCTGGCGTTCTCGCCGGAGCGGGAAGACCCGGGCAACAAACAATTTGGACTGGCGCAGATTCCCAAGGTGGTGGGTGGCGTCAATCCACCCAGCGGGCGCGCCGCACAAGCTTTGTACGGACAAGTTGTGTCGCGCGTGATTCCCGTCAGCTCGACGCGCGCCGCGGAAATGGCCAAGCTGCTGGAGAACATCTTCCGCTGCGTCAACATCGCGCTGGTCAATGAATTGAAGCTGTTGTGCATGCGCATGGGCGTGGACGTCTGGGAAGTGATTGAGGCGGCGGCGTCCAAACCCTTCGGCTTCATGCCCTTCTATCCGGGCCCCGGCCTTGGAGGTCATTGCATTCCCGTGGATCCTTTCTATCTGTCCTGGAAGGCGCGGGAGTACGACTTTTCCACGCGCTTTATAGAACTCGCGGGTGAGGTCAATACCTCGATGCCCTATCACGTGGTGGACGCCGTGGCCGAAGCCTTGAATCAGCACAAAAAGAGCCTGAAAGGAGCCAAGATTCTGGTGCTGGGCGTGGCTTACAAGAAAGATGTGGACGACCTGCGCGAATCGCCGACGCTGAAGATCATGGAAATCCTGCAGAAGCGCGGCGCGGAATTTGACTACAACGATCCGTACTTTCCGCATCTGCACAAGATGCGCCACTACGACTACTCGCACATGAAATCCGTGGCCTTGAGCCACGAAAACATCGCCAAGTACGATGCTGTCCTCATCGCGACAGATCATACAAGCTATGATTACGGGCTGATCGTCGATGCGGCGAAACTCGTGATCGACACGCGGAACGCCACGCGTCGGGTCATACGACACCGCCAGAAGATCGTCCTCTGCTAGCTGGGATTTTTCCAAACAAGAAACCAACTGCGATGCAACCTCGATCGCGGAAGTTTGCAGTGCGTTACGATTGAGACCCTTCAGAGCGCTAAGAGCGCCCTTTTCAGAATGAGGATGTGTTGTAGCACTTGGACGACCGAAACAATTCTGTCTACCGAAATTGCCGGCTGATCAATTCGAGGTGTAGCCTTCTGGAATGATTCCTATTTCGATTGGGTGAGTTCGACGCGAGCGGTCGCCACGGGCAGAACGGCTTCCATCAGAACGGGGAGTCGCGTCGCGTCATTCGCCAGATACAGTAGGAAATGGGCATCCTTCATTTCCGTGCCGCCGTCCAGCACGTGGATCTCAATCTTCATGGCGTTGAAGCTGCCTGCCGGAACGCTGACGGCGGTGGATTTCCCCACCAGGACCGCGCGCGCTTCATAAAGCTTGTGGCCATCGTAGACTGGGCTGCGCACTTCCGTTGTGCGGCTCCAATCCACACCGCGCAAATATTCCAAAAAGCCCAAAGGGTCACGCGTTCCCGGCAATACGCGCGCGGCACTCATGCCGTCCGGGGCAGGATCTCCTGGCGAGGGCAACATGCGCTGGATACTGTCCACTTTCTGCCCGCGCTCACTCAGGTGCATTTCATATTGCAGGCTGGTCATGTTCCCCGCATCACTGTAGGAGTCAAACCGATCGTCCAGCTCAAACACGATGCGGTAGGGATTTTCCGTATGGGCAAAAGCCTGCAGGTGCCACGAACTCTTTCCAGCCGAATTCCTTTTTTCCAGCGCGACAATCTTCAAATTCGCGATGGTGCTGTCGAGTTTGGTGACATTGGCGTTGTATTGGAGGGTCTCCCCCTGGCGCAGCGTGAAACCCGTTTCCGCCGTAGCAGTTTCTTTTTTGTTCGCCGGCTCAGCGGCCGCTGATGGCGCCGTCGAAAGGCTGCCGCTGGGTGGGTTGGGAGGATTCGGCGCGGGCCCCGGAGCGGGCGCAGGCCAATTCGAGACGACGTTGATGTCTGGAGGAATCGGGCGAGCCAGCCTGCGATAGACGAACCATCCTGCGGCAAGCAGGAGGATACAGGCCAGCAACAGCCAGGCGAGTCTCTTGATCATGCTTTATCTGTGGCGTCCGGGAGAATCCGCCCGTTTGCCCCCTCGACCCATCGTACAATAAGACAGTCAGGTTCACAGGAGGCTGCACGAATGCGCTACCTGGTTACGGGGGGCGCCGGATTTATCGGCTCGAATATGGTGGATGAACTTGTGAGACGGGGCCACGGCGTGGTGGTCCTGGACGACTTGTCCACCGGCAAGGAAGAAAACCTTGCGGAGGTTCGCAACAAAATCACTCTCGTGAAGGGTTCGATCACCGACATCGAGGCCGTTCAGAAGGCCATCCAGCAAGCGGATTACGTCATTCACCTCGCCGCTCGCACATCTGTGCCTCGTTCGGTGAAGGATCCCTTGGAAACCAATCGGATTAATGTCGAAGGGACGCTGAATGTTTTGGTCGCCGCGCGGGACAATAAGGTGAAGCGCGTCGTTTTTGCCGCGTCTTCGTCCGTGTACGGGGAGACCCCCACACTCCCGAAGACCGAAACAATGCAACCGCAGCCAATTTCTCCCTACGGCGTTTCCAAGTATGTGGGCGAGCTTTATGCGCAGACATTCGGCCGCTGCTACGGGCTGGAAAATGTATCCGTTCGATATTTCAATATCTTTGGCCCGCGTCAGGATCCCGATTCCCCCTATTCGGGCGTGTTGTCCCGATTCGCCAAGGCGATTCTCGAAGAAGAGCAGCCAGTCGTATTTGGCGACGGCGAACAAACACGCGACTTCACTTATGTCGACAACGCCGTGCAAGCCACTTTACTTGCTTGCGAGGCTCCCGGCGCCTCAGGTGGAGTCTTTAATGTCGGGACCGGAGGTCGCATTTCTTTAAACCAGACTTTGGAATATCTCCGGCGAATCTCCGGAACCAAGCTGGAAGCAAAGTACGAGCCTCCCCGGGAGGGGGACATCCGGGACTCCCAGGCGGATATCGCCCTGGCCCGCGAAGTTCTCGGATATGAACCCACGGTTGGGTTTGAAGAGGGGCTGGAAAAAACGTTCGAGTGGTACCGTGCGCACCACGCCAAAAAGGTAGCAGAATAGGTCCGCGTGCAGGGCTCTTCCGGCATCTACAGTTAAGGGAGGAGTCTGTCGGCTACAAATCCTCCTTTGTGCATGCTAGGCTACCCCTTCGTCGTGCGAGCGCATTGACCGCGTGAATATAACTCTTGCCATATATTGCCAGGGCCGAAGTTGCCGGTTCTTTTCTTTTCTGCTGCTTGGGTTTTTCTTTGCTCAACTCCACGCGCAAGAGGGCGCCGCGCAGCAGCCGCCATCCCCGCCGCCGACCGGCGGCATTGCGGAGATTACCGCCAGTGGTCCGCAGCGCAAAGAGGGCGATCTGTACATTGCGGACAAGGATGTGGACATCCGCTATCTCGGCATGCACCTGCAAGCCGACCACGCGGAGTACAACTCCGCCACTTCGCAGGCTGTAGCGCGCGGCCACGTGGTGTTTGAGTTCGAGAATCAGCATCTGGAAGGCGACGAAGCGGAATTAAATGTCGCCACAGGCAAGGGCACTTTGCGAAACGTCCGCGGGTCAATCCGCTTGGAGCGCAACCCCAGTCCGATGCTGCTGGTTACTGCGAATCCGCTGTATTTCGAGGCAAAAGTGGTAGAGCGCCTTTCGCCTGATGTGTACGACGTACATCATGCCCGGTTCACGATTTGCGATCCCCGCAGACCCACATGGCAGTTTTATGCGCCGGAAGCAAAGATCACGGTGGAAAAGACGGTAGCGCTGGTCAACTCTAATTTTCGGATCTATCGGGTGCCGCTTCTCTGGTTGCCCTACGCGACCGTACCAGCCGGCGAGCACATTCGACAGTCCGGCTTGATGATCCCGATTCTAGGGAACAGCAACACTAATGGTTTTACGGTCGGTGATGCCTTTTACTGGGCCCCGAAAGCCTGGCTGGACGCCACACTCGGCTTTGAGTATTTCGGCAGAAGAGGTCCAGGGCAGCGAGTTACTTTCCGCGCGCGGCCTTTTGAAAACACTTCCATCCAATACAATTATTATGGCGTGGAGGACCGCGGCGTTCCCACTCCCACCGGTCCCGAAAAACAAGGCGGGTATGAGCAGCGGCTGGAAGTCCAGTCTCTTTGGAAACACAACTGGCGCTTCGTCGCCGACCTCAATCAGCTCTCATCCCTCACCTTCCGTCTTGCCTTCGCCGGAACCTACAACGAGGCCATCAACTCCGAAATTCGGAGCTCGGTGTTTCTTACCAACAATTTCCGCGGCTTCAGCTTCAATGTGGCCAGCTTGAACGATCGAAGCTTCCTGGAGCTGATCCCGGCCAATAGTGTGGTTCTCCGAAATGCTCCTGAGGTGAGCTTCAGCTCCGTGGAACAGGCGCCCTGGCACAACCTGCCAGTCTATTTTTCCTTCTCCTCGTTCGCCGGAACAGTACACCGCGACGACGAATTTATCAGTACTCCCAGTTTTGTGACCCGAACGGAGTTTGCGCCCAAGGTTACGATCCCCATTCATTTCGGCAACTGGCTTGGCGTGACCACCTCCGTCACTCTCCGGACCACGTTCTACGGGGATTCCTTTGACGCGGCGGGCAATGTTTCCGGCCAATCGATCACGCGCAACACCGGGGAATTCGCGGTGGACCTGCGCCCTCCCACGTTAGAGCGCTTTTTCGACCGTCCCGGCACGCGCCACCGCTACAAACACACAGTCGAACCCGTTTTCAGGTATCGTTACGTTACCGGCGTAAACGATTTTGCCGATTTCATCCGCTTTGACAGAAATGCCACACTGACCAATACAAACGAAATCGAATACGGCTTGAATCAGCACCTGTACATCAAAGAAGGCGATGACCACCCCGTGGACTTTCTTTCCTGGAGCCTGGTACAGAAGCACTACTTCGATTCGACTTTTGGCGGCGCGCTCGTTCCCGGCCAGCGCAATGTCTTTGAGGCGCTCGATTCCATTACGCCGTTCGCTTTCGCTTCCACGCCCCGCAACTGGTCGCCGATTGTCAGCGACGTCAGGCTCACTCCGGGCGGCCGGTACGACGCCGAGTCCATCATCGAGTACGACCCGCAGATCAACAAGGTGACCACCATCGGCACGCTGCTGAAGGTCAAACCCTACAAAGAATTCTACGCCACCGTCGCCGATTTCCACCTCCAAGGCGATCCCCTGGTGCAGCCGACGTCTCACCAGATTCGCGGCGTAGTTGGCTACGGGGACCTTGTCCGCAAGGGCTTAAATCTTTCCGCCGGGCTCAGCTACGACCTTGTCACGAACACGATGCTCAATCAGTTTGCCCAGGTCAGCTACAACGGCGGCTGCTGCGGCCTCTCCATCGAATACGGCCGATTCAATCTCGCCACAGTGCGTTCAGAGAACCAGTTCCGCGTCGGGCTGATCCTCGCCAACATCGGCACTTTCGGGAACCTGCGCCGCCAGGAGAGAATTTTCTGAAAACCGGGGATGCCCAACTCGCCTTTGCCTCCATTGCTGAAATCGGAAAGCTCTTTCGTAGGCGCAAACTTTCACCCGTGGAATTGACGCGACTCCTCCTGGACCGTATCCAGAATATGAATCCGCGACTGAACGCATACATCACCGTCTGTGAAGAATTGGCGATGCAGCAAGCCGTGCACGCAGAATCAGAACTTTGCATCCGCACGCGAGGAAAGAGCCGCCGCGACCTGGGGCCACTGCACGGCATCCCCATTTCATTGAAGGACAACATCTACACGAAGGACATCCGCACCACAGGCGGATCCAAAATTCTGAAAGAGTTTGTCCCGTTGCATGATGCGCCGGTTGTGACTGCGCTGAAGAAAGCCGGGGCCGTGATTCTCGGCAAGACGAATATGCATGAATTTGCCTACGGTGTGACCACGGACAATCCCCACTTCGGTCCCACACGGAATCCTTGGGATCTTCAGCGCATCCCCGGAGGTTCGAGCGGCGGTTCGGCGGCCGCCCTTGCTGCGGGCCTCTGCTACGGCAGCGTCGGCACGGATACTGGCGGTTCCATCCGCATCCCGGCGTCGCTTTGTGGTGTGGTCGGCCTGAAGCCGGGAGTGGGCCGCGTCAACACGGAAGATGTGATTCCGCTGTCGCGGACGCTGGATTTTGTCGGGCCGTTAGCTCGCTCCGTGGAGGATGCGGCGCATCTTTTTGTTCCCATTTCTGTCAAAGGGAAAAATGAACGGAAGCTCTTTCCCGGCCGTTTTCCATCAACCCGCGGACGCCGCCCTTGCCTGGGCATTCCGAAAGAATTTTTTCTGGAAGTGCTTGACCCGGATGTCGAAGCAGCGTTCGAGACGGCTGTTCGTCTGCTCAAAAAGCGCGGCGTACGCTTCAAGGACGTCTCGCTTCCACAAATATCCGAGACCGAAGAGGCGGGAAACCAAATCGCCTGGGCGGAAGCGACGCTGTATCACCAACAGGCTGGGTGGTTCCCGGAACATTCCGCGGAATATGGCGAAGATGTACGTGTGCGCTTGGAGATGGGCACTAAGGTGACGGCCGTCGACTACCTGCGCGCTCTGGAAGTGCGCGAAATGTTCATCCAATCCTTCCACGACGTGCTCGCCCACAACGAGGTCGATGCGCTTGTTGTGCCCACGACTCCGATCCCCGCACCGCGAATAGGTGAGGACTCCGTTTGCATCAAGGGCGCGTCACATCCCACACGCGCGCTGCTCTTGCGCCTGAATCGTCCCGCGAATCTTGCCGGTGTGCCGGCCATCTCCGTGCCGTGTGGGCTCACGAAAGGCGGTTTGCCCGTTGGCCTGCAATTCATGGCGGCGTGGACCGATGAGCCTTTGTTGCTCGAAATCGCGGCTGCTTTTGAACGTGAGTGCCCGTTAACAGCTCGCCCTGACCTGGATTCACTTAGCTAGGCGTCAGGCTTTCCGGTAACCGAGGCGGTTTTTACGGCGCCAGGCCGTTGCATGATCCAGCTGCCGATCAGGTACCCCAGCGTTCCCGTGGCCATCCCGGCAAAGACGTCCACCACGTAATGGTAGCGGCCCCAGACCGTCGAAAAGCACATTCCTGCATACACCGGGAGCAAAACCCAGAAAAGCCAGCGCCGGAATTTCCAGGCGCCCCACAAGGCCGCGGTCGCACCGGTCACATGCGCAGAAGGAAACGCCGCGCCGCGCACGCGCCCGTAGTGTTCAATGAAAGCCATCATTGCGGTGAACGGCCCTCCCTGAAGCGGCTCTTTCCACCATCCGGCCATGGAAAACCACGGACTTTCAATAGGGAAAAGCATGGAGATGAAATAGCCAATCATGTAGCCGACCATGGAATAGGTCATTACCGACCAGTAGCCACGCCAATCCCTGCGAATATAGAGGAGGCCGCCGACAATCAACAGGTAAGCGAAATAGGTGAAGTAAACCAATTGCATGGCCTCGTTGCGGAAGGGGGTAGCAAATTGCTCGAGCCAAACCGAGGGATGCACGCCCGTCATCCAATAATCGAAGGCGATCAGCTTGGCGTCCTGCCAGTGCGGCGTAACGAGGGTCATCAGATACGCCAGCTCTTCGAAGCAGAAAAGAAAAAAGAGGTGTGGATACCAGTAGCGCCAGAAGTGCCACCAGCGGGAAAAGAACGATACTCCTTGCGCATCCGCTCGCGCCGCCGCGCGCGATTGTACGCGGCACAGTGTCAGGACAATCGTCGCCGCCATTGCCTGCGTGGCAAGAAGCCGCAACGGATGTGCCAGGTTCCCGGCGAACACAGCGATCAGCACGCTCGAGCCGGCCAGGTACGCCAGCGCCATCCACTCGAACGCGCCGCACGCGGCCCAGGCTTGCGCGATTTCACGTTTCAGCGCCTGCCACACGTGAGGATTCTCGCTTTCTGCAACGGGCAACACAGCCACGTGGCTCTCGGCTTGGGCAACGGTTACCCAATTTGAGTCTAGCGATTGCCCGCTCCATTCACGGATTTTTTCGTTGTTCATGCCCTTTCCTTTACCTGTTGGATTTCTGCAACCACGGGTGAGAAGCGATTCGAATCTAGTTTCTTCTCCTGATGCCAGTGCCAGATCGGCCAATCTTTTTCATTGGCGAGCGCGGCCAAGCCCTTTCCGGGATTGACGGCATGCGCGTGACCCACCGCGCAGAGCAGTTGCCTGTCGAGCAAAGTGTTTCCGTAGGCATGACACTGCTGTAGGTCCACTTTTTCCTCGCTCATCACTTGCTGGATGGCGCGAGCTTTCGCCGGCGCGTACAGCGCTTCGCCGGCGAGGTGGCCTGTCCATTCCCCGCGCGCTTCCTCGAGCCGCGTGGCGCAGACGCGTGGCCGAACCTGCACGCCGCGCGCTTCCAATTCACATTCCAGCGCAGTTGCGGCCAAACGGGCCAAAGGCTCCAACGTTCCACTTACCAGCACAATTTCATGCCCCTGCCGAGCGTGCCAAGCGACTCGCGCAATCCCCTCTTCAAAAAAAGTAATCGAATCCATGTAGCGGAAAACGAGGTCGCTGTGCAGGCCTGTCAGGTATCGCTTATTCCCGTGCTGCACAGCAAGCAGCCCTTGTGGAAGCAGCCGCAGCGCCTCCACACCCCAACGAAGGTAATTTGGCCAGGGAATTTCGCCGCTCCGACGCAATTCGGAGAAAAATCGCTGTTCGAGAGACGGCTCCGGAATCAGCGTTCCATCCAGATCGAGAAACGCAGCAACCCGATGGCTGGATTTCGAGTTCGGGCTCATGCCGCGCCTCTCTGTGAATGCCTGTTTGTGCCCTGGCTGGGCAATTTCGCCGCAAAATATTTCCAGCCTTCCAGCAGCACGGGCAATCCGCGCACCACGCAAAAGGCGGTGGTCATCCAGACCAGCACCTGCGCGCCGATGCGAATCATTGCATGCACATCCACGTTCACGGGCCCCAGGAGGGCCACCGGGCCGCGCGTCAAAGCCAGTTCCAGACCCAAGTAGCAAAAGCACGAGCATTTCAGCGTGGCGTATGCTCCGCGGCTCCAACGCGACGCCACCAACGCGCGCGCCCACCTGCTCTGCAACATCGCGTTCGCGCCCCAGCCGGAGTGTCCCGCTTTCATGGCCAGCCCGCGCAGGAAATCCGTTGCCGTTCCGCGGGCGAAGAACAACATCGGCAGCCACAGCGAGACCATGCCCACGACGGCGAAATAGGTGAAGTACATGTTCTCGATCATGCGGTCGCCAAGAATGTCGATCTGCGCGCCCTCAGGCGTGGCCATTTTCTTAGTGCGCGCGATGTGGCCATCCAACGCATCCAATGCAATCGCGGCGATGGTCAGGGCGACGGCCAGAAGATTCATCCAGGCGTTGTGCCCAAACAGGGTCACAGCAAGAAACCCGACCGCCACGCGGAGCAACGTGATTTTGTTCGGTGTCCAAAGCATCGCTACCTGCCGCACAATTCCCGTTTGTTCAGAGAGCAAAGGCTATGCCAAGCGTGTGCATGATAAGTTCCTTATTTTCAATGTTCTGGAAGACGGAAAATAAAGCCTCGAATTCTTCTCTGTCAGGCAAACGCGCCAGTTGTCGGCCTTACTCCGGCGCGTGCCCCGCCCTCCGAGCTTCTGCGTCTAACTGAAGGAAAGGCTGGTCTGTAACTTACTCGGCTGCGAAGTTCTCTTAACGAAAGGATTCAGAGGGGGAAAGCCGGGCTCCACAAAGCTTCTCTCCTTTTGTGCGAGAATAGAAAGGAAAAGGACATTCCGAAATGACCGATGTCTCTCTGGCCGGTGCTTTCCTTGCGGGGCTGATTTCGTTTCTGTCGCCCTGCGTGTTACCCCTTGTGCCCGGCTACATTTCCATGCTTTCGGGCATCGGTGTGGAACAGTTGCGGCAAGGGGAGCAGCCCAAGTCCAGCCTCTTCGCGTCCGCAATGGCGTTCGTCATCGGGTTTTCTGTGGTGTTCATTTCGTTTGGCGCATCCGCGAGTGCGGTTGGCGGGTTTCTCCGGCAGAATCGCGCACTGTTAGCTCCTCTCGCCGGAGCTTTAATCCTGCTCTTCGGCTTGCACTTGCTTGGCGGCCTGATTCGGATGAACTTGCGCGCCGGCATCGTTCTGGGCTTAATACTGACCGGGCTCGGAATCGCCGCGCTGGTGCATCATGGACCGCTGTTTGCCGGACTCAGAGCCAGCCACTTTTTCTCTCTCTCCTTGATCGGTTTTCTTGGCCCGCAACTGGCTCGCTGGTTGAATCAAGACGTGCGCTTGCGGAATACAGACACCAAAAGCCCCGGCATGTTCAGCGGATTTCTGCTGGGCTTCGCGTTTGCGTTCGGCTGGACACCGTGCATCGGCCCGATCCTCGCCACCGTACTTGCTCTGGCGGCGGCCAGCGACACGGTCGCCCGCGGCGTACTGCTCCTGGCCGTGTATTCGGCGGGATTAGCGGTGCCGTTCCTTCTCACCGCACTGGGACTGGGCCAATTCCTCCGCTTCTACAAGAATTTTCGGAAGTACCTGAACATGGTCGAAATTTTCAGCGGCGCCCTGCTCTTGTTCATTGGCGGGTTGGTATTCTTCAACAAACTGACCTGGCTTTCAGGCAAACTGACATTTTTGAACCGTTTTTCAATGTAATGAAATATTTTTTCGGGTGAAAGGTTTATGAAAAAAGTTGTCATCCTTGTTCTCACAGTCGTCGCCCTCATTTTTGTAACCTGGTATGCCGACCGGGCGACGCGCGTGCCTCGCAAGACCGGCATGACCATGGCTGCCTCCGCGGCCATGAACACGCCCGCGCCCGATCTCAAGCTGGAGGACCTCAATGGTAAACAGGTCGCGCTGGCCGACCTGAAAGGAAAAGTGGTATTCGTGAACTTCTGGGCCACCTGGTGCGGGCCCTGCCAAGACGAGATTCCTTCCTTGATCGACATGCAAAACAAGTTCGGAGCCAAGGGCTTCACAGTGGTTGGGATCGCCATGGATGAGGACGGAAAGAGCGTGGTCGCTCCTTTTGTAGCTAAGGAAAAATACGAGGTGAACGGGCAGAAACTTTTGATCAATTATCCGATCCTGCTCGGGACAGACGAAGCTGCCGACAAGTTTGGCGGGATCATGGGCTATCCGACAAGTTTCTTGATCTCGAGGAGCGGAACCTTGTTGATGAAGTTTCAGGGGCCTCCGGATTTGGACGTAGTAGCCAAGGCGGTCGAGTCGTCTGAGTAACGGAGAATCGCACATGCTCTCCGAACACGATTTCCAAAAGAAAGCCGACGCCGCGTTTGACGACCTCAAGCGCCGGCTGCTGAAGCTCGGCGATGAACACGACTTCGACGTGGAAGGGGAGAGCGGCAAGCTGGAAATCATCTTCGAGGAGCCGAAAGCCGCGAGATTCGTGGTTTCGCCGAACACGCCCATCCGCGAAATATGGATTTCCGCGCTTTCCACCAGCTTCAAGCTTGGCTGGTCCGAATCGCGCGGGGCGTTCGTGCATGAAAAAAGCGGTGAAGATCTTTACGCGGTGATGAGCCGCGTCGTTTCTCAACAGCTCGGGTCACAGGTGACGGTGTGAAACACTTTGCTGCTCCGCTTTTCTTTATCGTAGTTGCCGCTTCGCTGGCCTTCTTGCCATCGGTCCATTCGCAATCCGTGTCCGGTAAGGATGTTTTAGCGCCAACGGCCTACGTTTCCTTCGACCCTGTCGCACGCGGGATGGCCTTCCAAGTCGCTGTGGTTCTGAAGATCCGTCCAGGCTTTCACGTCAACGCTCGCGAGGTCACCTTCGACTACCTGATTCCCACCGACTTGAAGGCGGAAGTCCCCGCAGGCTTCAAGATGGGTGAAGTGACCTATCCCAAGGGAACGCTAGATACCTTTACGTTTTCTAAAAGCAAGCCGCTGAACGTTTACACAAACACGGTTACGGTGCGCTTGCCCCTGACGGCTCTGCCCAATGCGCCGCTGGGCGCGCAACATCTGGCCATGAAGCTTCGCTACCAGGCGTGCAGCACGGAAATCTGCCTTCCGCCGGTGACCAAGGATGTGGAGGCCGCGATCAACGTCGTTGCCGCCCAATCCGCCGCGAAGCCTGCGAACGCCACCATTTTCGGAAAATAACGGTTAGCAATGATGTTTCAGTTGAGATCCTTCGGTGATCCTTATCGGATCACCTCAGGATGACAAGGTGTTGGAGTGTATGAATAAAGGAAGGAACTGTATCTCCGGAGAAATTCTGTCTATTCTTTCTGCCGCCATTCTTTCAGCGCTTCACGCAGGCGTCGGACTACGCGCTCCTGCCCCAACACAACCATCGTGTCAAAGAGCGGCGGGGCAACCGCTTGCCCGACGATCGCGACGCGCGTGGCATTGATGAGCAGGCCGGCCTTCACGCCGGCTTCTTCCGCAATTTTGCGGGAGGCATGGTCGCAAGCATCGTGATTCCATTCCGTCAGCGTTGCCAGCGCATCGGCCAGCTTCTTCAAAAGTGCCGGCACTTTTTCGTCTTTCCAGAATTTGGCCTTTGCGGCAGGATCGAGCGTAAATTCATCGCTAAAAAATGCGCGCGACCAACTGGAAAAATCCGGCAGCAGGCGAACCCGGGGCCGCAGAAGGTCCACGGTCTTCGCAAACCACTCATGGCCCGTTCCCGCGGCCCATTCTTCCTTCCAGAGCCCGTCCTGTTTCAACTGCTCCGCCACGTGCGGCAGCAGCTCCTCGATCGGCAGCTTCTGTAAGTATTGCGTGTTGAACCATTCCAACTTCGCCCGGTCAAATACGCCGTTGGTCCGGCTCACGCCTTCAAGCGAAAATTTCTCGAGCAAATCCTTGGTGCGGAGAAATTCTTCATCTCCGCCGGGCGCCCAACCAATCAGTGCCAGGAAATTCCGGAACGCCTCGGGGAGAAACCCTTCACGGCGGTACATGTTCACGTCCGTGGCCCCATGGCGCTTGGAGAGCCGCGACTTGTCCGCGCCGAGAATCAGAGGCACGTGGGCGAAGACCGGCGGCTGGACGCCAAGCGAGCGGTAGAGCAAGACCTGCTTGGGAGTGTTGGAGATATGGTCGGCGCCGCGAACCACGTGAGTGATGCGCATGTCGAGATCGTCCGCCACCACGCTCATCTGGTACATAGCCTGGCCGAACTCTTCGCCATCCTTGCCGGAACGGAGGAGGACGAAGTCTTCGATGTCATCGTTGGCGAATTCGCGCTCGCCGAAGACCGCGTCCTGAAATTTCGTCGTGCCACCCACAGGCACCTTGAAGCGGAGCGCCGGCTTCGTGTCGGGCGAGGACGGCTTGCCGTCGCGGCAGGTGCACCGAACCACCTTGCGGACTTGCGCTTTCTCCGCGCCTTCTTCGGCGTGGTCGCCACCCGCATAGCGCTCCGGCGGGCAATAGCACAAAAAGGCGCTTCCATTCGCGAGGAGCTTCTTTGCGGCCTCGCGATAGAGCTCTGTGCGCTGCGACTGGTAGAACGGCCCTTCGTCCCAATCCACGCCAAGCCACTTGAGCCCATCGACGATTCCTTCCACGAGTTCCGGCTTGTTGCGTTCGGCGTCGGTATCCTCGATGCGCAAAATCATGGTCCCGTGGTGCTTACGCGCAAACAACCAGTTAAACAGCGCGGTGCGGGCTCCTCCAACGTGGAGATAACCGGTGGGCGAAGGCGCAAAGCGCACGCGTACGTTCCCTGCTTGAGTGGTATTCGCTTCCGTCATTGTGAGTGGCTTCCCGTCAGTGGCAATCAAAATTCCAGTGTAGCGGAAGGCCCCTCGCCCCGTCCAACTACTCTGCCGAAAGCAGCAGACTGGTTGCGCGTTAACCGCCTCCATCCCCTAATCGGATAGCGGTACTGGGCCCCCTCCCGGTGTCCCTCCCCCTACTACCTCTTACGCCACCAGTACTTCGGTAGTCTTGCCCCGCGATTTTTCTCTGCCTCATAATCGCAAGTGATTCGTTTTGTGTGTGGTTGGGGTGTCTCGGTGCGCCTGGCTGAAGCGGTTTCCCGGGTGTTCTCCAGCGCGGTTTTGCTGCGGAATAACCCGACTGCTTGAGCTTGGGCATTATTGTCCGACTTAGCCCTCCATGCGCAAGGACAGGCCCAGGCTCGCTAATGATTCAGAGCTTCATCGCGCTCAGCTTTCTGGTCGCCACGCTGCTGGTCGCGCTGTTTTTTGCATACATCTATGCGCTTAAGCGTCAGGCGTACCTGCTGTTCTGGACGGCGGCATGGATCCTGTTCGCTCTTCATTTGCTTCCTTCGGCTCTTTCCCCGTGGATAGGCTCAAACGCTTTTCTAGACGCAACGAACCCTGCTTTGTACGGCTTTGCAGGAATCAGCTTCTTCCTGGGCGCACAGCTGTACACCCGGCAGAAACTCTGGGTCAGTCCGGCCGCGGGCGCAGCGACCACGCTAGCCCTGTGGGCTATTGCAAATTCGCTGCATCTCCTGTCTGTTCCGGCTGTCATTCCCGCTTCCGGAATCTACCTCGCCGTCGCGTTTCTTTTCTGGTGGGAGAGCCGGCATTATGAGACTCTCGCAGACCGGCTTCTCGCGCTTGCCTTCGCCGCGTGGGGAATCTTGACCTTTGCCGCACACAGTCTCTCCTCGGTGCGAGAATTATTCGGCGAAGCAATCCTGCCCATCACCGTGATTCCGACGGTGTTCGTCTGCATGCTTTTGATCATGGCCATCTACGAAGAGGAGAAGCGCCGGGTCGAGCGCAATATGCTGGCGCTTTCCAACCTGAACCTGGCCACTTCCAGTTTTGTGGGAGGGGAAATTCAGCGCATGCTGGCCCAGGCGCTGGACCGCGTTCTGGGTGTCGTGCGCCTGCCAGCCGGCGTGCTCTTCCTGCACCACGGCGACCCCACGGGCCCAAGTTCGGTGGTCTCCGCCGGGATCCCCGACGAGTTCTGCCGGATCGTACAAACCGAAGGATTGGACGATTATCTTGCGGGCATGGTGTCGCGGCTCGGCGGCCTGCTGGGCTTTCGCGATTTGCGGGACGACAACCTTTCCGCCCTCGAAAAGGACGAGCCTCTCCGGCGATTCCGCGAACTCGCACTGAAACATGGCCTGCGCAGCGCCGTGGTCATCAGCCTTCAGGCGAAGGAGCAGGCGTACGGGATGCTTCTCCTGGGGACCCCGGATAATCGCCGCTTCACGCCCGCCGAATTGCGGCTGCTCCTCGCGCTGGGCCATCAAATCGGCGTAGCCGTGGAGAATAGCTACCTGATTCAACAGACTTCGCGCCGTTCCGAGGAGCTTCACGTTCTCAATGAAATCGGGCGCGCGCTCAGCTCGACCCTCAACAAGGAAGATCTGCTCCGCAAAATCTGGGAAGAGCTGGGCCGCTTGTTCGACGTCGAAAACCTATATCTCGCCACCTTCGATTCGGCCCGCGACCAAATTCAATTCGATCTGGAAGCGATCCAGGGCGTCCGCGTTCCCAAGCGCGCGCGGCCTGCGGGCAATTACCTTACCGAATTCATTCTCCGCACGCGCCAGCCGGTCCTTATACGCGAGAATTATGTTTCGGAGGTTCGCAAGCTCGGGGTCGAGCCCCTGCGGACCACCGGCTCCTTCTGCGGTGTTCCCCTGGTGGCCTACGACCACGCGATCGGAGCGCTATGTATCTTCTCCGACAATGATTGCGCTTATGACGAAGGGCACCTGGAACTCTTGCGTGTGCTGGCCAGCGAAGCCAGCATCGCGATCGAAAATGCGCGGCTGTTCCAGGAGGAACGCACGAAGGCCCGACATCTCAGCCTGTTGAACCTTATCTCGCGCGATGCCATCGCTACGCTCAATCCGGAAGAAGTCCTGGCCAAGATTGCGGGACAACTCGAAAACGGTCTCTCGTACGATCACGTCGGGATCGCGCTACTGGATTACACCACCCGTGAGCTAATCATTTCCGCCGAAAGCGGCAAGCGCCGCGGGGCCATGGGCCGGCGCCTCTCGCTCGATGCGGGATTGATTGGCCAGGTGGCTCGCAACGGCAAGCCGGCCACATACTACTCGTCCGTGAATTCCCAGAACACGGCCATGCCGGTGCTCCCAGATTCGCAGACAGCCATGGCGCTCCCCATCTTCTACGCGGACCATCTGCACGGAGTTCTCTATGTGGAAACTCTGGAACGCACCGAATTTTCGGAAGAAGAATCGCTGTTGCTTCACACCTTGGCCGACTTAATCGCCGGCGCATACCACAACGCTCTGACGTTCCAGAGGGCTCAGGAGCAGGCCATCACCGATGGTTTGACGGGCGTGAAGACGCATCGGTTCTTCATGGAGGCGCTATCGTCGGAATGGAAGCGCTCGTCGCGAGCGGGACGTTCTTTTGCTCTGGTGCTCATGGACCTGGACCGCTTCAAGTTTGTGAACGATTTCTACGGGCACCTCGAAGGCGATTTGGTGCTCCAGCGCGTCGGCCAGATCCTGGAGACGAATTGCCGGCGTTCCGATGTGGTGGCACGTTACGGAGGGGACGAGTTCGTCATCCTGATGCCGGAAACCACCATGGAGCAGGCGCGGCAGTTGTCCTCCAAGCTGCGCGGCTGGATCGCCTCCGATCCTCCACTGCGCGAAAAGAACATCAGCGCGAGCTTCGGCATTGCCTCGTATCCCCTGCACGGCTCCTCTCCACAGGAGCTGATCCAGGTGGCGGACGCTTCCATGTACATCTCCAAGCATCAGGGAGGCAACACAGTCTCCACCGCCGAACACATCGATCCCAACGAGGCTCGGCGCTGGAAGCGCGATGTCCTGGAGGCATATCTCGGCGTCACGCTGAAGCGTCTTTTCGCGACGGGCCCGGAAGCATTTGACGAAATCTACCAGCGTCTGCGCCAGTTTTCGGATTCGCTGCCGGCCACGGAAACCTTGGATCCTGCCAGCGCCGAAGGGCCAAATGCACTTCCGCAATCGATTCTCGATACAGTGACGTCGCTGGCGTACGCCATCGATGCCAAGGACCAATATACCCAAGGCCATTCGCAGAAAGTTTCGGCGTACGCCGCGCTGCTTGCTGAAGCCCTTGGGCTATCGGAAGCCGAAGTGGAGGAGATCCGGCTGGCCGCAGTGCTGCACGATGTCGGCAAGGTGGGAATTCCCGAGCAGATTTTGAACAAGGGCGGGCCATTGAATCCCGAGGAGTGGGAGACCATGAAAGCCCACGTCTACTATGGCGGCAGGCTGCTCGAGCCACTCGCTCCGCTGGCGCGCATTCGCCAGATGGTTCTGCACCATCACGAATTCTTCGACGGTTCCGGGTACCCAGAAGCGCTGGCCGGCCAGGACATTCCTCTGGGCGCGCGCATCATCACCATTGCCGATTCCTACGACACCATCACCAGCGACCGCAGCTACAAGAAAGGGCGCACCGCCGAGGAGGCGCTCGCGGAACTGGAGCGCTGCGCCACCACGCAGTATGACCCGGAGCTTGTTGCTGCTTTCGTGCGAGCCATGCGCCAGCTCCCCAATCCCATCATCGAAGTCGCCTCGTTGCTCACCCGCAGCAATTCCTGACCAGCTGCGGAGTGGCGAAACGGGCCTGTGAAGCCACGTCAGATACCCCCGTGCGCGCGACCAGACCGCATAATTTTGCGCGGAGTGAGTCGCATCACCGCCATGCGTGACGCCCGTCATAGATAGCAAATTCGGCCTCTGATAAATCACACCCCTATGTGACCGTTTCACAAAATACGGTGAATTCGTTGCGATCACATAAGGATCCCGCCGAGTTAACCACAAACTGAGGTGTCGTATGCTTCCAGACGGACAGAGTTTCTCAGGCGCATTGAGGGCGCGTGGCGTATCGCGCAGGCGCTTTATGGAATTTTGCGGGGCTATGGTGGCGACATTGGCGCTGCCTCCACGTTACGTGGCGAAAGTAGCGGATGCCCTCGGCAAAGTGAAAAAGCCGGTCTTGGTGTGGTTGCAGTTCCAGGACTGTGCCGGCAACTCCGAATCCATCCTGCGCGCCAGCCATCCCACTGTCTTGGAAGTCGTTCTGGACCTGCTTTCCTGGGAATACCACGAAATCATCATGGCAGGAGCGGGCAAACAGGCCGAAGCTGCCTTACAGCGAGTGGTCAAGGAAGAGAAAGGAAAGTACTTAGTGGTCGTGGAAGGCGCGATCCCACTTGCAGATGACGGGGTGTACTGCACAGTGGCTGGCCGGACTGCGATCGATTTGGCGCGCGAAGTCTGCGGCAATGCAGCAGCATCCATCGCCGTGGGCGCATGCGCCTGGGATGGAGGCTTGGTGGCAGCTGCTCCTAATCCCACAGGTGCCGTGGGACTCCAGGAAGCCGTACCGGGTATCACCCTAATCAACATGCCGGGCTGTCCACAAAACCCTGCCAATACCGTTGCCGTTCTTGTGCACTACCTGACTTTTGGAGAACTTCCCGCCACGGACCAGTACCACCGCCCACTGTTCGCTTATGGCCGCATTATCCACGACCAGTGTGAGCGCCGCGCCCACTACGACGCGGGACGATACGTGGAGGAATGGGGAGACGATGGACATCGCAAGGGGTGGTGCCTCTATAAAATGGGCTGCAAAGGACCCCAGGCCACCTTCAACTGCCCGAACGTGCGATGGAACGACCAAACCAGTTGGCCGGTGAAAGCCGGACACGGCTGCCTGGCGTGTGCTTCGCACCGCTTCTGGGATACCAAGTCGCCGTTCTACGAGCGGCTGCCGCAAGTGCCTGGCTTCGGCGTGGATGTCGGCGCCGGGGAGATTGGCTTAGTCCTGACGGGTGCCGTTGCCGGCGCAACCATCGTTCATGGAATTGCCAGCGCCGTTCGCGATCGCGCGCGAGGGGAAACGACGTCCCCTGAAGACCAAAAGACCAACCCAAGTGAGTCCGCCAAGTCCTAGGAGGCTGTTATGGCACGAATTGTTGTAGACCCCGTGACCCGAATTGAGGGCCATCTCCGAATTGAGGCGCAAGTGGAAGGCGGCTCGGTCACCGATGCTTGGAGCTCCGGAACGATGTTCCGCGGCATCGAATTGATTCTGCGCGGGCGCGACCCCCGCGAAGCGTGGATTTGGACGCAACGGATCTGCGGAGTTTGCACGACGGTTCACGCACTCACTTCCGTGCGTGCGGTGGAAGATGCGCTGGGAATCGAAGTGCCCCCCAACGCGGAACTCATCCGCAACATCATTGGTGCAACGCAGTACGTGCAGGACCATGTGATCCATTTCTATCATCTGCACGCATTGGATTGGGTAGACGTCACACTCGCCTTGAAGGCCGATCCGGCCAAAACGTCACAGCTCGCCGAGTCGATCTCCAATTGGCCGAAATCCAGCCGCGCGTACTTTAAGGCGATCCAGGATCGCGTGAAGGGGCTGGTTGAAAGCAAACAGCTCAGTCTGTTCTCCAGCGGGTATTGGGGACATCCTGCCTATCATCTGCCGCCAGAAGCCAATCTGCTTGCCGTGGCCCACTACATTGAGGCGCTGGAGTTTCAGCGGGAGTTCATCCGCATCCATGCTGTGTTGGGCGGCAAGAACCCACACCTGCAAACTTACCTCGTCGGCGGGATGGCCTCTGCCATGGATCCCAACGAGCCGCATGCCCCCATCAATCCGGAACGCATCACATTCCTCTCTGAGATCGCTAAGACGGCGCAGACGTTTGTCGAGCAGGTATACATTCCTGATGTGCTAGCTGTCGCGGGTTTCTATCCCGATTGGTTCGGCCGTGGCGAAGGGCTTGGAAACTTCCTCTCTTATGGCGAGTTCCCACAGGGGGGAATCCACGACACTTCCAAGTATTTCTTGCCCCGCGGAGCGATTCTCGGGCGAGATCTTTCCAAAGTGCATCCTGTTGATCCCGCGCAAGTCAGTGAGTACGTTACGCATTCCTGGTATGAGTACGCGGGCGGAGATTCAGCCGGAAAGAACCCGTATGAAGGAGAAACGCGCCCGAAATACACGGGACCGAAGCCGCCGTTCGAGCACCTCGATGTGGAAGCGAAATACTCGTGGCTAAAGTCGCCGCGCTTCATGGACACGCCGATGGAGGTGGGCCCGCTGTCTCGCATGCTGGTCGCTTACGCTTCGGGGCACGCAGAAGTTAAGGAACTGGTGAACGGCGTCCTGACGAAACTGCACGCACCGGCGACGGCACTGTTTTCCACGCTCGGCCGTATCGCCGCGCGCGCGATTGAGACACAACTTATGGCGCGACAAGTACCAAAGTGGATCGATCAGCTGTACTACAATCTTGCCCACGGAGATTTGCGGGTACACAACGGCGAAAAGTGGGACCCGGCGACTTGGCCGAAATCGGTGCAGGGGTGGGGTTTCCACGAAGCACCGCGGGGTTCTTTGGGCCACTGGGTTCAAATCGAGGACCACGCCATCAAGAATTACCAATGCGTGGTTCCGACGACGTGGAACGCTGGACCACGAGACGCGAAGGGACAAAGAGGCGCCTATGAGGCCGCTCTCTTGAAGACGCCAATCGCGGATCCCGACCGCCCCGTCGAAATCCTCCGCACAATTCATTCGTTCGATCCTTGCCTGGCATGTGCCGTGCACGTTACCAGTGCGAAGGGGCGCCGCGTTGCCGAGGTGCAGGTTCGTTAAAGAGGAGGTGCGCATGAGCGTGACTACGCAATCCTGGACGGAATCCAGAGCCCCCTATGACCTGGGCAATTCCGAGCGCACGTACGTGTGGGAATTTCCGGTGCGGGTTTCTCACTGGTTCATCTTCCTATCGGTTACGGTGCTCTCCGTTACGGGCTACTACATGCACAATCCCTTCCTCGTGGTCCGCTCTCGCACCGCTTATGTAATGGGAACGATGCGCTTCATCCATCTGGTTGCCGCCTCGGTGTTCATCTCGGCATTCCTTCTGCGCATTTATTGGTTTTTCGTTGGCAATGCGTGGTCGAGGTGGCGCGCGTTTCTTCCGATCCACCGGGAGCAATGGCGTGGCATGTGGCGGATGGTCTCGTATTACACGTTCTTCCGCAAAAACATCGCGCACCATGTGGGGCACAACGCTCTCGCTGCAAGCACCTACATGCTGATGTTTACGCTGATGTTCATCGAGATCCTCACCGGGCTGGCTCTTTACAGCTACACCGTCAGCAACCGTGTGCTCACCTTCTTCATTGGCTGGCTACCCCGCCTGATCGACATCTCCTACTTGAGACTCACCCACTTCTGCATCATGTTTGCGTTCTTCATCTTCGTCATCCACCACGTTTACAGCGCGGTCCTGGTTTCCTGGGAAGAGCGCAATGCCCTGATCGAGAGCATGTTCACCGGATACAAATTTGTCCCGGAAGCGGAACTTCGCGAATTGGAATCCACAAAGCGGGCAAATTAATGTGCTGCTTTAACGCGACGGTTGCGGGAATGCACAGCACAAGCTGTCGAAAGTGATCATGAAGCGACAAGTCCAACCGCGAACACTAGTTCTGGCACTTGGCAATCCAATTCGTTCAGACGATGGTGTGGGAATCGCTGCACTGCGGCGTCTCGAGGGAGATCCCAGAGTCCCACTCGACGTGGAACTGGTGGAAGGCGGGACAAAGGGATTGGAGCTTGTCTCGTACATTTCCGGAATATCCCGGCTTCTAGTTCTTGACGCTGTGGACGTCGGCGCAGCGGCGGGCACAATCGTGTGCATGCAGAGTAAGGAGCTTTGCTCGCTCCCAGGTAGCGGTAATGTTCATGATCTCGCCCTTGCAGATATTCTCAACGCGCTGCGCCTGCTCGGACAAGAACCACCGGAGATCGTCCTGTTGGGTATCCAACCGGGGACGACGGAACTTGGCACCTCACTGTCGAAGAGTGTAGAAACTTCCCTGCCTCTTCTCGTAGAGGCTGCCATTGTGCAGCTGTCCGGATGCGTTCCCCGTAAAGAAGTCCAACCTTGTGAGGCAGGAGCGATGACGGTTTAGGTCCGGCCCTGCTCAAACAGTTGGATGAACTGCTCGACCGGCTCTTTGTCGTCGGCGTTGAACCGGAACAAATCACTAGGGGCATCAGCCTCTCTCCTGCTGTTCAGGAGGCACTCCCCGCCGCGTCCGACCAGGTCGATTGCCTGCTCTCGCAACTCTGCTAAATCGACTGGTTCTGCTAGTAAATGAGCCGGAAAATATCGCTGTAATCGTCGGTCCAGAGCCGTGGCTCTGCGTGGGGCAGGGGAGGGGCGTTCGGGAGGAGCCCGGGAACTTCGAGCGCTTCAGGGCTCTTTGCGAGAAATACCCAGAGGTTTGGAAGGAACGGATAGCTCTGCTCCGTGAATTTCACCAGGGAATAGGTGTGCGAATATTCGCGGAGCCCTTCGACGACTGGCAATAAATTGATATGCCGGCTGCTCAAATGCAGTGCGATGACGGCGCGGTCATCGCTTAGGTGCTTCCCATAGGTATCGAAGGCTTCCCTCGTCAGCAGGTGCACGGGCACGGCGTCGCTGGAAAATGCATCCAGTACCAAGACGTCGAATTTCTGCAGATTTCCCTGCGCGGCCTCCTGTTCGAGGAGCAGTCGCGCATCCCCCAACTCCATATCTACCTGCGCCGCGGAATCACAAACGTAGGTGAAAACCGGGCTTGGCCCGCGGGAGAGTTCCACGACCTGCGGATTAATCTCGTAAAAACGAAAATAGTCTCCGGCCCGGCCGTAAGCTGCCAACGTGCCGGCCCCCAGCCCGATGATACCAACGCGAAGATTGCCGGCCCCTTCGTTGCGCCTGGGGAGATTGCGAAGCAGAAGGCCGATACCGCTGTCTGGGCCGTAATAGACCAGCGGGGCCCGGTCGTTCGGCGGATCCAGTTGCGCACCGTGCAGGGTGTGCGCGTGAAAGAGTGCTTTACCTCCTTGCGGTAGTTGGAGGATACGCAGCGCGCCGTAGAAATTACGTTCCGCCAGAGACAGTTCAGGCCCTGTTTTCGCGCTTTCGTAAAGCGCAATCATTGCCAAGACAGCCACTGCACCCGCCAAGGGCTGCACAAACCGGAATCTGCCTTGGCCCACAGGGAAGGCCCTTTGGATATACGCTCCCACCAAAAGCAGCGCCGCCGCAAGAATCGCCAAAGCGTAAAATTGTGATTGCTGCAGATCCTTGCCGAAGGCCGGAATCCAGCGGGCAATGGCGGCGACCGCCACACCCACCGCAATAACAATTGTGCAAGGAAGCCAAAAAGCACTTGAGTAAATCCAAGAGTACTCATCCAAAAACAGGCAGACTAGGAGCAACACCGCACACGCACCCAGCGAAAGTTGGAATTCCGTGAAAAAACGGAAGATCTGCGGCGCAACGATCGCCACAAACATACCTCCGAAGGCCCCGCCGGCTGAAACCGCCAGGTAGAACAAGGTCAGACGCTTTACCCGCGGCTTCAGGCGCACGAGTTCCCCATGACAGACCATGCACCCTGCGAACAGGAGCAATGGCATCACCACGACTTGTGCCGTTAACTTTCCATAGACCATTGCCGCACTGAGAATGAAGATTCCCAGCACGAACAGAGGATGAAATATTTCACGGCGGTACCAGCGGGGATGGTCAAAGCACAGGATGAAACTCAGCAGATAAAGGGCAAGCGGCAAGACCCACAGGAGCGGCATGGAGATGATTTCCTGGCAGAGCTGATTCGTGGTGGCGAAAAGCAGCGCCGAGGCGCACGCCGGCAAGAGAAACCACAACACGTAGACTAAAGAAGAACCCGCTGGATCGCTGTCGCTCGCGCCGAGTTCCCCTTCCTGCTTGTCTCTATTTCCTTGCGAAACTTTCCAAGCGCACCAGCCACAACCGATACAAAACACCCCGAACAACGCACTCCAAAATACTCCTTGCACTTTTAACCGCAACAATGGCTCAAGCAAGAAAGGAAAGCTGAGGAGTCCGAGTAGCGAGCCCAGGTTGGACACCGAATACAGCCGGTAGGTGCGCCCGTCGCCGCCTTGTTGCGCGAACCAGCGCTGCAGCAGAGGTCCTGTCGTGGATAGAACAAAAAATGGCAAACCGGTCGCCACAAGTGTGATGAAGATGACGTCGCGGATTGGATTTGGGCTGCCTGACGGCCGCCAAGCAGGCCCAGGTGTAATGGCCGAAGGCCACACGACCGAAAGTGCCAGGACCGCCAACAATGTAATTGCCAGTAATCCCAGGTGCAGCCGCCCTTGCGCCCGCGGCGCTAATCGTTCCGAAACAAGATGGGAATACACGTATCCGGCCAAGAGAAGAACCTGAAACACCAGCATGTTCGTCGTCCAGACTGCGGCTGACCCGCCGAACCACGGTAGGATGTGCTTGCTGATGATCAATTGCACCTGAAAAAGCAGGAATGCGCTGAGAAACATCGTTGGCGCAAAGATCCAGGCTACCTTGGGGACCGCCGCGTGGCTCAGTTGTTGGCCCGTCAGACGCTTTTTTCCCGTTCGCTCGCTCACATTAACCCCATCGCTGTTTGGCTCATACGGCCAAGATAAACACTCCCACCAAACAACCGTGGGGCATTTCCACCAAGTCAGAATCTATCTAATCCTCTCGCAGTTTCCCACAGGTCCAGGTCGCCCTAAAGTTCACGCGTCACAGGACTGCTTCTGACCACGTGGGCGTCCTGCTGTGCATCGCGGTGAAGTGAAGAATCATGGGGACAGTACCCGGGAGACTGTCAGACTAAAGTGATTTGCGCCGAATATGAATTGCTCGCCTTCCTCTTTTCTCTCCACCTCTGATCTCCACTTCGAATGGCTCTTGCCGCGAACGGATTCCTCCTTCATCTGCTACAGTGAAATGGGAGATCATCCCATCTTCCGAGGAAGAATTCATGCAAACGGCAACTGTGCAGTGGATTGGCGAACAGAAATTCCTGGCGACCAGCCCGTCGGGTCATGCGCTCGCGATGGATTCCGATCGTGATTCAAACAAAGCGCCGGGACCCATGGAAATGGTTCTGATGGCGCTGGGGGGGTGTACCGCAACGGATATGGTCATCATTCTCGAAAAAAAACGTCAGAAACTGCAATCGCTGGAAGTGGTGTGCTCCGGTGAACGCGCCGCGGAACCTCCGACGGTGTGGGTCAAACTGCAAGTGCTCTTTCGCCTCCGCGGCGCGGTGGAAGAGGACGCCGTGAAGCACGCCATGGAGCTGACCAAGGAGAAGTATTGCTCGGTTGCCGCCATGCTCCGGAAAACCGCGGAGATTTCGTGGCGCTACGAAATCTTGCCTGTGTCTTGACCGTTCCTTCGGCTTGTTTCTCGCAAACCGCTTCGCATACAATCTACGTTTAGTCTCTAGGGTCTGCACTTCCCAAGGAGCATCATGTCTCGCCGCATCGCCGCAAAAATTACGGGTGTAGCCGGTTATGTTCCCCCGCGGGTGCTTACCAACAGCGACCTAGAGAAAATGGTAGATACCACGAGCGAGTGGATCATGGAGCGCGTGGGCATCCGCGAGCGCCACCTCGCGGATAAAGGTGTAGCGGCCAGCGACCTCGCGGTGGAAGCGGTCAAGAAACTGCTCGCGATTCATCCTTTTGATTTGCAACAGGTGGATCTCGTCGTCGTGGGCACGGTGACCCCCGATATGATGTACCCATCCACGGCGTGCCTGGTTCAGCACAAGCTGGGCATCAAGGACACTTGGGGCTTCGACGTTTCCGCAGGGTGTTCCGGCTTCCTATATGCGCTGAACACGGGGACCAAGTTCGTCGAATCGGGCCAATACAAGAAAGTCCTGGTGATCGGCTCAGATGTGAATTCTTCCATGACCGACTACTCCGATCGAGCGGTTTGCATCATTTTTGGCGACGGCGCCGGAGCCGTATTGCTTGAACCCGCGAACGAAGGGGAAGAAGGCATCATCGATCACGTCGCCCAAGTCGAAGGCATGGGCGGACAATTCCTGTATATGCCGGGAGGCGGCAGTTTGAATCCTGCCTCGCACGAGACTGTCGATCAGAAAATGCACTACATCCATCAGGACGGCAAAAATGTATTCAAGTACGCGGTCAAGAAAATGGCGGAGATGACCGAGCGCGTCCTGGCCAGGAATAGTTTGTCCGGCAAGGATGTGGATTGCTTCATCGCTCACCAGGCCAATCGCCGCATCATTACCGCCACAGCGGAACGGTTGGGCATGCCTCTTGAGAAAGTGATTATCAATATCGAAAAGTATGGCAATACGACGGCCGGCACCATTCCCTTGGCCATGCAGACGGCCCTCGAAGAAAAAAAGCTAAAGAAGGGTGATCTTGTTTTAGTCGCTGCGGTTGGCGCCGGATTCACTTCGGGCGCGACCCTCTTGCGCTGGGCGTATTAGCCCGCGTCATCGTGGTTGGCATCGGTTGTGGATTAATTCAGGTTTCAGCAGGAGCGCATGGAAGCAGCCTGCGCGAGGTTGGCTTCCAAACGCCGGCCAATCTGCACCGCCGCATACCGCGCGCACAGAACTCGTTCCTGCTCGCCCCAGTTGGCCAGGGCAGGAGAGATGCTGCCAAAAAGATCAGCGACTTTACCAACGATTTTGAAATACGCTGGGACGAACCCCAAGCCGCCGCGATTGCCCTTCAGCTCGGGTGTGAGGGTAAGCAGGCTGGCAAGTCTTTCAAAATCGGATCCGCGCAGATCGGGCTCGGCCACATGAACGACTTCGAGGACGCCGATGGAAATCGGCTGAGCGGCAACATTCGTGAGCAGGGCGCGCCAGTAGTACACGGCGAATTGCGCCAGTGCCACGAGCGATATGGCTAAAAGCATGGCGGCGAACATCCCTCAGCCTCCGGGAAGAGAATACGTTTCCACTTTAAACTGTCCAATAGCTCGGCGGTACTATCCGAGTAGCCTTGCTGGGCTTAACTCATTGGCCACAGGGAAGTTGTTCCCAGGAGGGCTTGCCAAAGGGCCAACGGGTCGCATAAGCTGCGGGCTCACTGCCGGGGAGGTAACTTAATGAAATCACACATCTTATCGCAAAGACTGCTGGGAATGCTCCTGTTTCTCCTGCTGCTCTGGCCGATGGGGCGTGGCCTTGGCCGCGCGACCTCGCCGGAGGATCCCGCGCGGGCTCCCATCCTTGCCGTTCTGAATGAACAGCAAGCTGCTTGGAATAGCGGCGATGTGGATGGCTTCATGAAGGGTTACTGGAATTCCCCCGAACTGACCTTTGCCGGCAGCAGCGGAATCACCCGTGGGTGGCAACCCGTGCTGGCCCGCTATCGGAAGAACTATCCCGATCCGCAGGCGATGGGGCATCTCGATTTTTCCGAACTGGAGGTGCGCCCACTTGCAAAAGATGCATCGCTAGTTCTTGGCCGGTGGCATCTCCAACGCTCTTCCGACGAGTTGGGCGGGATCTTCACGCTGGTCTTCCAGCGCTTTCCCGAAGGCTGGCGCATCATCCACGACCACACCAGTTCGGACGCGAAATAGTCCTGGCGAGAGGGGCGCCAACACCGCGCATAAGGTGGCAGACGTGATATTCTCCTCGGACGCTGCCCGGAAGCTTGGGGACGGGTTATCCGGGCGCCTCGGCACAAATTTTGCGGCCGTCTGTGACTGGGTTGGAAAGTGCAAGAACGATCTGATCGCGCCAGTTTGCGGTGGCTGACATTCCGGGCAGCAATTGCCTTCGCCCTGCTGATGTTTGTGTTTGAGCTATCCAAGCAGCTTCTCGCTCCTCACATCTCTATTTGGCACTCACATGCGATCACCATTTGTTTCACAACCTTCCTGTCAGTTCTGGCCGTGTATTCCGTGGGCCGCCGTTTTCGCTCGTTAAACAGAAAACTGGAGGCAGAGCTGGCCGAGCGCGAACGCATGGGCAGGGCTTTGCAGCACTCGGAAACACGCTATCGTTCGCTGTTCGAGCGCAACGCGGCCGGCGTGTTCCGCAGCAACCTGGAAGGCCGCTTCCTCGACTGCAACGAATCCTTCGCACAATTATTTGGGTACACGCGTGAGGAACTCCTGAATCTGCCGGCTCATGCCATTTATCTCGGAGGTAAGGAGGAACGGGACGCCAGGCTGGCCACGTTCTTGAAAACCCGGCATGTGAAAGATCTCGAGATTTGTTTCCAGCGCAAGGATGGGAGCCCCGTGTGGGTGATCGAAAACGCCGTTGTAGTCAAGGATGCGGACGGGAGTGACGTTATAGAGGCCACGATGGTGGACATCTCCGAGCGCAGGAACCTCGAAGAAAAATTGCGCCAGTCACAGAAGATGGAAGCAGTTGGGCGGCTTGCCGGGGGAATTGCTCACGATTTCAACAATCTGCTGACGGTCATCGGGGGCTACAGCCGCATCTTGATGGATCAGTTGAAAAATAATCGCGAGGCGCACGAGGAAGTCAAGAAGATCGAAGAAGCTGCGGAGCGGGCCGCGTCGCTGACCCGGCAGTTGCTCGCTTTCAGCAGGAAACAGGTTCTGCAACCCAAGGTGATCAACCTGAACAGCCTGGTGGAGAATCTCGGAAGTCTCTTGCACCGTCTCATCGGGGAGCACATCGAGTTGCAAACCATCACTGCTCCGGATTTGGGGCAGGTAAAAGCCGATGCCGCCCAGATCGAACAGGTGATCATGAATCTTGTGGTGAACGCGCGCGACGCCATGCCGGCCGGCGGACAGCTCACTTTGGAGACCGGCAATGTGGAGCTGGATGACTCCTATTCGGCCGATCATCCAGGCGTGCGCCCGGGCCACTACGTGATGCTGGCTGTCAGCGATACTGGCACGGGCATGACGCCGGAAATCCGCGCGCGCATTTTCGAGCCGTTCTTCACCACCAAAGAGTTGGGCAGAGGCACCGGACTGGGGCTCTCCATGGTGCACGGCATCGTCAATCAAAGCGGCGGACACATCTGGATTTACAGCGAATTGGGCCAGGGAACGACTTTCAAGATTTATTTGCCAAGGACGGAGGAAATCCCCGAAGGCGCGGCGGTTCGCCAGCGGCCCGCCCCAGCGATTGGTTGCCATGAGACGATCCTCTTGGTGGAGGATGACGAGATGTTGCGCGAACTGGCGCACTCCATTCTCGCCAAGTGCGGCTATTCCATCATCGCACCGAAGGATGCACAGGAAGCCCGCCTGATCTGCGAGCAGCAAGCATCCAGTATTCACATGTTGCTTAGCGATGTGGTTATGCCAGGAATCAACGGCCGCGTCTTGGCGCAGATGTTGCTCTCGCGGAATCCGGCTGTGAAGGTCCTCTTCATGTCCGGTTACACGGAAAACGCCATCGTCCACCATGGCGTGCTGGATAAAGGAACGCACTTCCTTCAGAAACCCTTCACCCCTCCCGTGCTGGCTGCCAAGGTCCGCGAAATACTCGACCAGAGCGACACAGTGGGAACCTGAGGTTCCGCTGGCGCCACGCGACTGCTTGGTTCGGGTGTCAAATCCAAATTTGTGGCCTTCGGCTTGCTGTTGTCACAATGGTGAGGAGAAATGACGCGCGATAAATTCAAGTGGGCGGGCTGGCCGGTTGTGGTGCATTCCGTGCGGACGGCGGTCGCGGCTGTGGTTTCAGTGCTCACAGCGCGCTTATTCCGGCTGCCGGAAGCGTACTGGGCGGCGATTACCACATTGGTGATCACGCAGTCATCGCTGGGGGCGGCCCTGAAAGTTTCCTGGCAGCGTTTCGTGGGGACGGCACTGGGGGCGGTAGTTGGCGCGATTGTGGCGAGTTACTTCGGGCCGCATGTGCTGGTATTCGGTACCGGCGTATTCCTCCTGGGATTGCTTTGCGCCGTGGTGCGCTCGGAACGGAGCGCCTATCGTTTCAGCGGCGTCACCCTGGCGATCGTGCTGTTGGTGCCGCGAACGGCTCCTGCATGGCGAGTCGCGTTCCACCGTTTCGCCGAAGTGTCCATCGGAATTGGAGTGGCGCTGATCCTGGCGTGGGTGTGGCCGGAGATGGATCCGACACCATCGGGGAAGAAGTGAATTCTACAGGATTTCCAAAATTTCCTCGTATCGCTTGAACGGCGGAATCAGGTACGCCCCGGCCATCTCCGTGCGCGCCCATCGGAGCATTTCGCGAGCCACCTCGAAGCCGCGGTCGCGCGCGGAAGACCCGGCACTATCAAGGGACTTCAGCAGCGGCTCTGGAATCACGATGCCGGGAACTTCGTTGTTGAGCCGCAGCGCCTGTTTGTAGCTGTTCAACGGCCACACACCAATCAGTACAGGGATGGCCGGCTTGCCACCGAGCTTTTTCAAAAACGCGTGCCAGTGTTCGGGGTCAAACAAGGGCTGGGTCATCGCAAAATGTGCGCCCGCTTCGACTTTCGCGTGAAACCGCGCGATTTCCGTGTCCAGATCGTCCGCCATAGGATTGAGCGCCACGCCGATGGTGAAATTCGTTTGCCCACCTAAAGTTTTTCCGGCCCAGTCCGTACCTTGATTCAGGCGATGCAGAATTTTCGTCAAGCCGACGGAATCGACTTCGTACACGCCACTGGTTTCCGGATAATCGCCGACCGAAGGCGGGTCACCCGTGATTCCGAGGACGTTTCGCACGCCGCCGACCGTCCAAGCGCCGAGCAGCATGGCCTGCAAGCCAATGATGTTCTGATCGCGCGTGGTGAGGTGCGGCACGGTCTCCACGCCGCGCGCCTCCAGAGCGCCCGCGACGATAAGCGCGTCCATCCCGACGCGAGCCATCGCGCCGCTATTGATGTCGATGGCATCCACCTTTTTGGACGCAATTACTTTGTCCACCTGCTCGTAGATGCGATCCAGAGAAATACCCTTGGGTGGATCAATCTCCACGCAAACCACAAATTCTTTCTTCTGCAGCTTCTTCCAGAGCTTGCTCTCGGGGTCGCGCTCCGGGATGGGAATCACGGGCTGGGCGCTGGCAACAAGCGTGGTGTGCGCGTGAGCATGCGAAGGCCGCAAGGACTTCACCGCCTCGGCCATGGCATGGATGTGCGCCGGTGTGGTGCCACAGCAGCCACCGATAATCCGCACACCGATTTCCGCGGCTTCGCGGGCAAACTGCGCAAAATAAGCGGGCGAGGATTTTGGGTAGACGATGCGGTCGCCCTCGCGCTTGGGAAATCCCGCGTTGGGCATGCCACTGACGCACACTGCGCCCGAATTCGCCAGCTCCTGAAGAATCGGGAGAAGCGATTGTGGCCCCAGGGTGCAGTTCGCGCCGATGGCCTGCACATTCTTGTCCTTGAGCATCGCCGTGGCCAGCAACGGCCTCACGTCGCCATAGGTTGTGCCTTCTTCGGAGTAAGTGAGTTGAGCAACAATGGGCAGGGAAGAAAACGATCGGATCGCGTCAATGGCGAGCTGCAATTCCTCGATGTAGGAAAATGTCTCCAGGATGAAAAAATCCACGCCGCGTTCTTCGAGCGCGAGCGCTTGCTCGTGAAAAATCGACAGGATCTGCGCCGGCTCGGGATGGCGCGCCTGGACGCCGATGCCCAGCGGCCCAATCGAACCGGCGATCAGCACTTCCCGCGCCGCGGACTCGCGCGCCTCGCGGGCAATTTTCACGCCGCGGCTATTCAGGCGCTGAACTTCGTCGCTAAGTCCCAGCGGCGCAAGCTTGAAGCGGTTCGCGCCAAATGTATTGGTTTCGATGATCTGCGCGCCGGCTTCGATGTACGCCTGGTGTACACGGAAAACGGCTTCCGGCTCGGTTGAGTTCAACTCGTCGAAGCAGCGCACCGCACCCACCGCTTCGTGCAACATCGAGCCCATCGCGCCGTCGGCGATGAGTATCGAGTCCTTCAGCCGGTCGTTAAAATCCTGAATCTTCATCTCTTTGGATCACCATGTCATATAGAACATCAAATCCCGTTGCCCACGAATTAACCATCAGCCTTAATCTTTTGGACTAAGTTTAGGACACCAGCTCGACACCTCCTGAGGCTGTCAGAAGATTCCTCTGCGCGGACGGGGTCCCAATGGTAAAGAGAGAATTCCATCATGCGTGAAGTATACGCGGGTCCTACGCGCTTGCGGCTCCGAGGTCTTGGTACTAATTCGTTGCGAATTTGCTTTCTTCGAGAATTGCGCGCGAGATCAACGACAAAACCTTTTGGATCATCTAAAAGGTCTGGTGATTCAGGTAGCGTGCTCTTTCGCACGCCGAGAAATGCAGCGAATGCCTTTCTATCAGCCAGCAGCCAGCTTTCTATCGCGCGCACAGCAATTCGGAAACTAAGAAGCTTAGAAGGCTCCGGCATTTGTTGCGAAACTAAGGTAGGCGCGCAGGGCGCGTCATGGTCAAGATCCAAAAGTATGATCCATGGCGAGAACTGGGCCGCTTTATTGTAGGCTTTCAGACGCTGGTAGATATGATGCTTACCGGTTCTCCCAAATACGCTCGCAAGCGTAACTCCAGCCTCTTCCACAATCTTGCTGAGTACCGCTTCATCCACATCACCTTCAACCACCGCGGAGATTGGAATCTCCCCGTCATTGGACACGACTATTCTCCGAATAATGTTAGTTGTGATGCTCTTCGAGGACGCGTCCGCGGCAAGATTGCTTCAGGCAAGCTTAGACCCGAGTCAAGTAGTGCTTCGATATCCTTGAAATCGCTCGCTGGCCTAACGGACGTGCCCTCGTCACCAGGCGTCAACAACAAAACTTCATCCATTCCTATGCCCTCGTCACGAAGCAACTCGGAGGAGTGGGTGCTGACAATAACTTGTCGCCCACTTCTCGCTTGCACTCTGGCAAATAGCTGTGGGATGAACCTAATCACCTCCGTATGGAGGGAAAGCTCAGGCTCTTCCAGTAGTAGCGGGCCGCTGCCATCGAGTAAAGACCACAGCAGTCCCATGAGCCTAAGAGTCCCATCGGAGAACTCTGCCTCGGATTGCCAGGCGCCCGTAGGACGCCAATGTTCGTATTTCCCATGAAGATGCGGAGTGCCCCGGGAGTCTCTGTGGAGGTCCAGTTCTTTCAATTGAGGCACCGCAAAACTCAGCGCTTCCGCTATTCGCTTGAGTCGGGCTTTCTTTGTCTTTTCCTGTGTTCTAGCGATTTGTTCAAGAAAGTCGCCCCCGAAGGGATCATTGCTCTTTCCCACAGATCGATCAGGTTCCCGGACTAACTGTGGAACAACGTGCAAATAGCGCACATTTCCAAGGAAATCAACGACTTCTCGGAAGTCCTTGTTAGCGTTTACCTGCTCCAAGAAGGTCTGTGTCAGCCGTGCTTGATCGGCGTTGTCATCCTCCGAAGGCCTACTCAGGACCTGTTTGCCGCGATGTTTCACTGATTCCGATTTCAGAATAGGTCTTTGCAAATTGTCTTGATTAAATCGAACTTCATATTCCCACTCGGCTTCATGACCGTCACGCCCGATATGGACACGAACGGCAATATCTGAGTATCTTCTAGCAGCAAGGCACCTCAGCCTACTGACGCCTCCCCGTTTCTGCTGGACCGCATGTTGGAATCCTCCACCGACAACAGCCATGTCATGCAGAAACCGAAAAATATCGAGGAGATTGGATTTTCCGCAAGCGTTTGGACCCACCAAGAAGACTCTCTTCTGTAGGTCTGCCTCAATTTTTGTGAAATTTCTCCAGTTCTCGGCGTGAAGCTTCGTGAAACGCAGAGTTTTTCCCACTTGGCCGTTTCGTCCGACAGAATCCCGCTTGGTTTTCGGCGACTTAAGTTCGGCTTCGGGGATAAGAAGATGTTCAGACATTGAGAGCTCTATTGACTCGCTTCAAACCGACCAGCGCATAGAGAGAATACACCTTCCCTTGTATGCAGCGGAAGCTAGCGCTTCTGTTCCATCAGATTCGCCACAATGCTCATCAAATCGTATTTCGTTAGTATCTCGAACTTGGCATCCCCCATTTCCACGAACACCGCTGGATTCTCGTGGCTGAGGATGTGGGTGATGCGCTCGACGGGCGCGCTCTTCGGCACGGTTGGCAGCGGCTTGCTCATCACCTCGCGCACCACCAGTTTGCGCAGGTCCTTGCCTTGCAGCGCCATTGTCAGGATCTGATCCTCGTAGATCGTGCCGATAGGCAAATTCTCCTCGAACACCGGGATCTGCGAAATGTCCTGCTCCTGCATGGTTTTCAGCGCGTGGAACACCGTCTGATAGGGCCGCGCGATGACCAACTCACGAACCTTTCCGGTCCCTTTCTTCGCCTTCACGATTTCGGCGGCGGTGATCGGCACGGTCGATTCCACGTAGCCGCGCTCACGCATCCACTCGTCGTTGTACACCTTGCTGAGGTAGCGCATCCCCGTATCCGGCATCAGCGCAACGACAAAGGCTTCCGGTCCAAGATCTTTCGCCAGCCGCAGCGTTGCCGACAAACACCCGCCTCCCGAGCCGCCGGTGAAAATACCTTCCAGCTTGGCGAGGCGGCGCGCCGCCACGAAGCATTCTTCATCATTCACCTGGATCACGTCGTCCAGGATGTGCATGTCCATCGTTGTGGGAAAGAAATCCTCGCCGATGCCCTCGACGACGTAGGTGCGCGCCTTGGCTATTTTGCCCGTCTTATGAAAATCGAAGTAAAGCGAACCTTCGGGATCGACGCCGATAATCTGCACTTGGGGGTTTTTCTCTTTTAAATATTTGCCCGCGCCGCTGATGGTGCCGCCCGTGCCCAGTCCGCAGACGAAGTGCGTTATTCTGCCTTCCGAATCTTCCCAGATTTCCGGGCCGGTGGTTTGGTAGTGCGCTTCCGGATTGCTCGGATTGTCGTATTGATTGGGATAGTAGGAATTGGGGATTTCGCGCGCCAGTTTTTTCGCCACGCTGTAGTAGCTGCGCGGGTCTTCCGGCTCAACCGCGGTGGGGCAAACGATCACCTCGGCGCCAAGCGCTTTCAGCAAGTCC